>Ga0335073_10000060_pt1 | contig 129609 bp, 106 predicted proteins | sample Lox_Sample_22_FD_207093 | JGI IMG/M metagenome (GOLD analysis project Ga0335073, IMG submission 207093) | Soil microbial communities from Loxahatchee National Wildlife Refuge, Florida, United States - Lox_Sample_2.2 | ecosystem: Environmental > Terrestrial > Soil > Wetlands | place: USA...
CCCGTTGTGTTCACCCAGGCTTCGCCATCGGACTGCACCACAAGCGTTCGATGTCCCTTGAGGACCACGATCAGTTCATGTTCACGCGCAAATTTTCGCGCCACTCCCAGGCGATCGTTCTGCACGTCGGCGATGGAACAGCCTGCCAGCCGCGCCATTTCGCCAGGATGGGGCGTGATCACCAGCAGCCTTCCCTTGCCGCTCAGTTCGTCGGTCCAGCCTTCGAACGCATTCAATCCATCGGCATCTAGAACAATCGCGGCATCGCCCCGGCTCACCAGAGTCCGCACCAGCTGCGAAGTCTCAGGAAACCGCGAGATCCCCGGGCCGATCGCGAGCACGCTTTTTCCTTTCGCCAGTGCATCAACTCTTTCAAGCGCACTCGTGGAAATTGTGCCCGCTTCCGTTTCCGGCAGCGGCTCCGTCATCACCTCGGGGTAAAATCCTGCGACGGTCGGGAAAACAGATCTCGCCGTCGCCACCGTCGCCAGCCCTGCGCCCGCTCGCAACGCGGACATGCCCGCCATGGCGACAGAGCCCGCTTTGCCCGCCGATCCGCCAACCACCAGCACATGCCCGTAATTGCCTTTGTTCGACTCCACCGGACGCGGCTCGGTCAGCGGCGCAAAGTCGCGCGCGGTAATTACGTTGAGTTGCAGTGAAGAAACAATCGCCTCATCCGGCGACCCGATTCCCGCCACGTAGGTCGAGCCATCCGTCAGCAAACTGAAGACGTGCGCCGGCCGTGGCGCCGTGAACGTGACGATCGCATCGGCCCGCGCAACCGTTCCCTGCTGCGTACCCGGAGCATCGGCGTCCGCGCCCGAAGGAATGTCGACCGCGATCACCGGACCCGGGCTCGCGTTCAGAATCGCAATCGCATCGGCATACAGCCCGCTGACCGGGGGCTTGAAACCGGTTCCCAGAATCGCGTCGAGATATAAATCCGCCGGCAACGAGAGCCGCACGCGATCACTCTTCAACTCTTCGCTGGAGTGAACCGCGATTGCTGCGGTCGGCAGCTTGCCATACATCACCGCGGCGTCGCCCTTCAAATCCACCGGATCGCCGAGCAGAAGAACCTCAACCGTCTTCCCTTTCTGATGCAACCTGCGCGCGGCTACGAATCCGTCGCCGCCGTTGTTGCCCTTTCCGCAAAGAACCACAATCCGCCGGGCCGCTTGGTGATGAGCCAGGACGTACTCAGCAACTGCGGCGCCAGCATTTTCCATTAACGTCAGCGAGGGCACGCCGAAGCGCTCGCTGCTAGCGCGGTCGATGGCGCGCATTTCCGCTGCGGTAACGATTTTCATAACGACGCCACGATTTTCATCAGGAAGCCAAGACTTTCCTGCCTGCCGATTTCAGGAAGAGGCAGCCGTCTGCTCCAGTCGCCGCAACTGCGACGGCTCACCCATGGCGATCAGACAGTCATCCGGCTCAATCCGCTCGTCCGGAGCGGGATTGAAGCGCATGGCCTCGCGCCGCTTGATGGCCAGAACGATCACTCCCCGTTCCTGCCGGATGCGCGAACTCTCCAGGGTCTTGCCGGCAAAGGTCGACAACGGCGTGATGTGAATCTCACCAATCTCCAGATCCATTCCGAGATGCGTCGTTGCAGTATCGAGAAAGCTGACGACATGAGGGCGCAGCAACGATTGCGCGATGCGCTGCCCAGCAAACGAATACGGCGAAACCACGGAGTCGGCCCCGGCTGTCAGCAGATGCTTCTCGGCACTGTCCTCACTGGCGCGCGCAATGATCTTCAAATGCGGATTTAATCCCCGCGCCGTCAGCACAATATAAAGGTTCGTCGCATCGGTCGTGGTCGCGGCAATCAGCCCGCGCGCGTGCTCGATCTGCGCCTGCCGCAGCGTTGGCTCCAGCGTCGCGTCGCCGGTCACGACCAGCCAGTTCTCGCCGGCGTAGCGCTGAATCTTCGCATCAGCGGTTTCGATCATCACAAACGGCACGGGCTTTCGCGCCAACTCGCGCGCCACGCTGCGTCCCACGCGCCCCATGCCGCAGATAATGTAATGGCCGTCGAGCCGTCCGATTTCGCGCTCCATGCGCCGCCTTCCAAAGAAGCTCTGCAGCTCGAATTCTAGCAAAGCCTGGCTCAGCGCTCCGACGCCCAGCAACAACAGCGATACTCCCGCCAGAATCACAAACACGTTGAAGACGCGCCCCGCATGCGACAACGGGTGCACCTCCTGGTAGCCGATCGTGGTCAGCGTCGTCACCACCATGTAGAAGCCGTCGAACCACGGCCAGCCTTCGATGTAGTGATATCCGGCAGTGCCGATCACCATGACCAGCAACAGGAGTGCGCCGATGGTTCGAAGATTGCGGAAGGCTTTCATGCAGGCTGCCGGTTCTCAGCTTTCAGCCATCAGCTTACATCGGAGAGGGGAGGATGCGGGAATGTCGTCGCGATTTTGGAGGTCGACGTCATTCGCACCCGACCCACCGGGTCGGGATTTTGAGTGTAAAGTCCCGTTTTCCAGACGATGCTGCGGGTGTGAGAATCTCGGGCGACGTCCATGTCGCCACCATCGAATCGGACCGCGTTCCGGCGAGATACCAGAGGAAGGGTGCTCCGGCTGATTCGCGAAATCAACCCAAATAACCTCACTCGGTGCGCAGTGCCTTCAGGGGATCCGTCGAAGCTGCTCGCTGTGCCGGGAGAATACTGGCGACCGCGGCGCAAATCCCGAGCGCCAGAATTGAAAACCCGAACACACGTGGATCCCAGCTGCGTATTTCGAATAGTTGCGCGGCCATGAGGCGTCCCGCGCCGATGGCCAGAGGAATTCCAATCAATAACCCAGTAGCCACCAGCAGAAATGCTCCGCGCAGGACCAGTCGCACAATGTTCAGCCGGTCGGCTCCGAGAGCCATGCGCACTCCGATCTCGCCGGTTCGACGCGCAACCGTGTAGGCTGTCAGGCCATAGAGGCCAATGGCCGCCAGCAGCATGGCGATGATGCCGAATGTGCCGGCCAACTGCGCGACCATGCGCTGCTGGTCAAAATTTGAGGCCACTTGCTCGTTCATACTTTGCACCGTAATGATAGTAAGGTTGGGATCGACATCGGCGAGAGCCTTGCGAAGCTGCGACTCGAGATTGAGCGCATGGCCGCGCACCAGCAACTGAATACTGTGTATGAAATGCGTTTGGATTTCGCCACGCTCCATCAGAGCGTTCGGATAATGGACCCTCTGCTCCAGTGGTATGAAAAACATGGGCGCTGCGGGCTGGTCTGGATCGTTGTACTTGGCGTCACGCGCTACGCCGACGATCTCAAACGTGCCGGCGTACCGGGAGTTGTCCATGCCAAAGTGCTTGCCGATGGGATCTTCATTGGGGAAGTATTTTCTGGCCAGCGACTCATTCACAATCGCCACGGGGCGAGAAGCGCTGGAATCGGTCTCCGCGAAATCGCGCCCGCGCACGATGTGCTGTCCGATTGTTGAAAGATACTGACGGCTCACCCGGTCCCAGGACACAGCCTCCGACTGGTCAGCCTTTGGATCACCCTTCCCTTCGATAGCAATGAACTCACCCCAGTTATTGCCGCTGAGCGGACTCCATGCGGCCAGGCTTGCGCTCTGCACGTTAGGCAAATGCAGCAGTCGATCTTCGATTGCGCGATACAGCGCATCGAGATGTTCGGGCGTGTAACTGTCGAGAGGCGGATTGATCTGAACACTGATGCGATTTTGAACGTCGAAACCAAAGTCCTGACGCTCCAGATTCCGCAAGCTCACCGTCAGCAACCCGGCGCAGGCAAGCAGAACCAGGGAAAGCGCCGCCTGGCTGACCACCAGTATCTTTTGAGGCAACGATGCTCCGGCGCGAGTGCCGCGGCCTGCTCCATGCAGGGTCTCTGCCGGATCGGAACGCGAAGCCAGCCACGCCGGCACCGCGCCAAACAGCACACCGGTCAGGAGCGAAAGCGCAAACGCAAACCCCAGGACCGGCAGCGAAGGTGTCGCACTGATGGGCGTAAAGGTGGCGCTGTGAAACGCCAGGGCCAGCATCAGACGCGCTCCCAGGTATGCCACCCCTAATCCTGCGATGCCGCCCAGCACGGACAGCAGCACTGCCTCCGTCAACTGCTGGCGAATCAGTGTGATTCGCGCAGCCCCCAAGGCCAGCCGTACCGCAGTCTGGGCGCGGCGGGCGGCCCCGCGCGCCAGCAGAAGGTTGGCGAGGTTGGCGCACGCGATGAGAAGTAATGTTCCACAAACCATCAAGAGAATACGCAGACTCGCGCCGTAGTCTTCCCTTAAAGAGGCGACACCTCCACCGGCCGGAGCCAGCCGGATAAATTTTTGAGGAATCGTAGGTTCAATCTGCGGCTTGAATTCGGCAGGCATCTCGTCTTCGTCCCGGAGCCACCGTTGGAGCACGGGCGTCAGCCGGGCGGGAAGCCCTTGCACGCTCTCACCCGGTTTCACCCTGCCAATGGCATACAGCCACTGCCGCTGATTTGTACTCATGTACGCATTCTGGCCGTCGAACAGAATCTCCTGTTGCAGCGGCAGCCAGAAGTCCGGCGGATCGCTCCGCAGTGTGTCGCCAAAAAATCCGGGAGGCGTGATCCCAATCAGCGTAACCGGCTGTCCCTGCACGAAGAACGTGGACCCGACAATTCCCGGGTCTGAGCCGTAAGCCTGCTGCCAGGTGCGATAGCTGATCATCGCCACTGGTGGGGCCGACCGTTGATCGTCCGAGTTGGTGATCACCCGTCCGGCGAAAGCTCCGAGGCCGAAAACGTGGAAGTAACTGCCGCTTATGTACTCGGCCCGCAAGGGACGGGCTTCGCGATCTTTGGCTTCCTGCCGAATGCTGTAGATCCCGGGAGCAGCCTGAAAAGCGGTGGTTTCCTCGAACTCGGGTGCGGCCGCGGCGAGACGCTGGTAAAGGGGATACGAAAACAGGCTCCAGTCATTATCCTCCCAACCCTCGACACAGCACTCCTCGGTGTCGCCAATGCGATACAGCTGGGCAGGATCGGCGACCGGCAAAGACTTCAGCATGATGGCCTGCGTCAGAGTGAAGATCGCGGTGGTCGCGCCGATGCCGATGGCCAGGGTGAGTAATGCAGTCAACGTAAACGTAGGAGCATGGCGCAGCTGCCGGAGAGCGTAGCGGATCTCTTGCGGAAGGGTTTGCATGCGAGTATCCCCCGGCGGATTATACGTAGAGCTGAGAGCGTTGGTTCCATGAGATAAACTTACGAGTTTTCAACTTGCACGACTGTTGACGAAACATCCCGATTACACTCACCGACTCTTGCCTTCCACTAGGGGCGGGCCTCTGAGCGTCGGCCACTCATCACTGGCCTTTACAAAACAAAACGGCCCTCCGCGCACTGCGAAGGGGCTGAATCCCATGAGCTTCCAATCATTCCGGAGTTCGCCCCGCAGCCATCGCCTGCACCCGGCTGTGCTTCACGCTGTAGGTGAAGTACACAACCAGTCCGATCGCCAGCCACACAATCAGACGAATCCAGTTCCACATCCCGAGTTTGGCCATCATGTATCCGTTCGAGATCACACCGAGGATTGGAACCAGCGGCACCCAGGGGGTACGAAACGGGCGGGGTTGATCCGGGTTGGTACGACGCAACACCAACACCGAGATTGACACAATGACGAAGGCGAGCAGCGTTCCGATATTCACCATTTTTCCGATGTCGTCGATCGGGGTAAGGCTACCCACGACCGCCGCCAGCAGGCCGACGAGAATCGTATTCTTCCACGGGGTGCGGAACTTGGGATGCACGTCGGCAAAGAACGTCCTCGGCAGAAGTCCGTCATTGGCCATCGAATAGAGCACTCGCGTCTGGCCAAGCAACATCACCAGCATGACGCTGGTCAGCCCTGCCAGTGCGCCGAGCGTGATGATGTTCGCCGCCGTGGTCAGCCCCCGGTCCAGGAATGCAACGGCAACCGGCGCTTCAATGTTGATTTGTTGCCAGTGCACCATTCCGGTCAGGACCCCGGCAACCGCGATATACAAGACCGTACAAATCGCCAGCGAAGCGATCATGCCGATGGGCAGATCGCGCTGCGGATTCTTCGCTTCCTGGGCTGTGGTTGAGACGGCATCGAAACCAATATAGGCGAAGAATATGTAGGCGGCTCCTGCTCCGATTCCGGCAAAACCGTGGGGCGCATACGAGTGCCAGTCCGTACCCCAGTTTGCGCGATTGATGTAGTGAGACCCGAGAGCGATGACGAAGAGCACTACTGATACTTTGATTACGACGATCGTGGCGTTAAATCTCGCACTCTCTTTGATGCCTACGACCAGAATCGCCGTGATGACCAGCGCAATAAGTAAGGCGGGAAGATTGAAGCCGATTTCCATTCCAAACAGATGCGGAGCGCCCAGCAGTTCGTGTGCCCGCTGCAACAATTCGGGAGACTGCGCCGTCGTGATGGCGGTGACTTTATCGAGAAACGCCTGCGTGCCGGGAACCAGAGTCGAGTCCGAAGACTGGGCAATCTGCCGCGCCACGACATTCTCAGCCGTCTTCAGTGCGGTCCAATGATCGTAGGCCAGCCACAGCGGCATTTTGACGTGGAAGATATTCAGGAGTTCGATGAAGTGATTGGACCAGCCGGACGATACCGTGCTGGCGCCCATGGCGTACTCAAGCGTCAGATCCCACCCGATGATCCACGCCAGGAGCTCTCCGAGCGTGGCGTATGCATAAGTGTATGCGCTGCCCGCCAGTGGAATCATCGCGGCGAACTCAGCGTAGCAAAGACCGGCAAAGGCACACCCCAGGCCCGACAAGACAAACGACAAAGAGAGTCCGGGGCCGGCATATTGCGCGCCCAGACCCACCATGACAAAAATCCCGGCGCCGATGATGGCGCCCACGCCCAGCGCGGTAAGCTGAAAGACTCCTAGTGTGCGTTTCAGGCTGTGTTCGCCCGTCTCGCGGGCTTCTTCCATCAGCAGGTTGAGTGGCTTGGTCGCCAGCAGATTTGCCATCCGTCAGGTTTCTCCTTCGCAGCTACCTCGAACCGCTGCGCGCCTTCTGTCCCGCACTCCGCGACCACGCATAGTAAACCGGAATTCCCAGCAGCACCACGATCATTCCCGGCCACGTGTATTGCGGTTTGTAGCGCAATAATACGACATCGATGAATAAAGCCATCACAATATAAATCGCCGGCAGTACCGGATAACCCACGGCCCGGTACGGCCGCTCGGCATCCGGATGCGTCCGCCGTAGCACGAACAATCCCACAATCGTCAGAATGTAAAACACCAGCACGGCAAAAATGATGTAGTCGAGAAGTTGTCCATAGCTGCCGGAGATGCACAGCACGCACGTCCACACCATCTGCACCATCAGCGAGATCACGGGCGTTTTGTAAGCAGGATGCAACTTCGCGACATTTCGGAAGAACAGTCCGTCCTTCGCCATCGCATAGTACACACGCGCTCCGGAAAGAATCAGACCGTTCGCGCAGCCGAAACCGGAGATCATGATCGCCGCTGCCATAAGCAAACCACCTACGGGACCGAACATCTGTGTCATGACAGCTGTGCCGACGCGATCTTCCGCCGCATGCTTGATGCCGCGCGCCAGAATCGATGCGCCGCCTTCAACACCGTCCAGAGGCAGTGCGCTGAGATAAACAAAATTGCACGCAATATAAAGTGCGATGACGATCCCCGTGCCCATCGCCAGCGACAGTGGCAGATTCCGGCTGGGATTCTTCACTTCGCCCGCCGTGAAGGTCACGTTGTTCCAGGCATCGGCCGAGAACAACGATCCCACCTGCGCCACCGCAAGAATCGTCAGCGTCCCGACCATCACGATAGGTCCGCCCACGCCGACCTGAACCGCGTGCCGGGCGCCCAGTCCCGCGTTGTGCCAGAAGTTTGCCCCAAAATTCGCGGCCAGCGCTTGCGCACTACGTCCCAAAGCGAGTCCGAGCAGCGCCAACCCCAGCAGCGCGGAAACCTTGGCTGCGGTGAAAACGTTCTGGATCGCCGCGCCTGTCCTCACCCCGAAAATGTTGACCACCGACAGGAAGATCACCAGCAGGATCGCCATGAGATTCTGCGTGTTGATTCCAACATCCATGTTGCCCAGCACCATGGGGCCGATCGGAATCGGCGGCACTTTCCACAAGTGCAGAATCCAGTGAGTGGAAGAAATGGACGGAAAGAAGACTCCAAGGAATTTGCCAAACGCCACACCCACCGCGGCGATCGTTCCGGTCTGGATCACGAGAAACAACGTCCAGCCGTAGAGAAATCCCCACAATGGCCCGAGCGCCTCGCGCAGATAGACATACTGACCGCCGGCACGCGGCATCATCGCCGCCAGTTCCCCGTAACTCAGCGCGGCCACAATCGTCATGAAGCCGGCGATCGCCCACGCCCCAATCAACAATGCCGGCGAATCGACCTCACGGCCAATTTCGGCAGACACAATGAAAATGCCCGACCCGATCATCGACCCGATGACCAGCATGGTGGCGCTGGTTAGACCCAGTACCTGAACGAGCTCTTTGTCCTGATGACTGTGGATTTCCCAGTCGCTGCCTGCGGAAGGTGGCGTCGTTGTCGGTGTGCTCAGGTAGGCCTCCGGAACGGTGATCGGTCGCGCGTCGTTCGTCGCTCGGTGTCAGTCCGCCTGCAGCCTTTGGCTCGTGTCCAGGGATCGGCGACTAACGACGATTTACCTTACCTCAATATGCGGAAAAATTCCTCTGCTGATTTACCCGGCTCCCGTAACAGATCGGATATCACCGCAACCGCATCCGCCCCTGCCAGAATGACCGAAGCCGCATTCGCTCGCGTGATCCCGCCGATGGCGACCAGCGGTTTGTGGGTCAATGCCCGTGCCCGGCGCACGCCTTCGAGGCCCACCACCGGGTCAGGCCTTTCTTTACTCGACGTCGCGAATACAGGACCGATTGCCAGATAATCCGCAGAAGTAAGGTCCGCCTCGCGGAGTTGATCTGGATTATGCGTCGAGACACCCAGCCAGCAGTCCGGACCAATCATTCGTCGCGCCGCTTCCGGCGACAAATCATCCTGCCCGACATGCACTCCGTCGAAATCGGCGGCCAGGCACAGATCAGTCCGATCATTCATGATCAACTTCACCGACGCGGGATTCGATATGGGGTACCCCATGTCGGGCCGATGTTGCGAGACATGGGAAGCAAGACGCTTCTTCAGCTCCCGGGCGTGCTCGAGCATCACGCGCGCGTTACCCGATTTATTGCGGTACTGGATCACCGTGCAGCCGGCGGCCGCAACTTCTTCCGCAGCAGAGAACAAGGCACCGGCGTTCGAAAAACAACCAGCGTCGAGAATCGCATACAACCGTGGCAACGCGATCATGCGCTGTTCACTATATCGGTTTTTATCGCGACAGCTCGCAAATCCAATTTACCTCCCACGTCTTGCCGCCGTCGGGTGAGAAAGACTGCTCCATGCGGGCAGACTTCGGTGAAAGATTGAGCCAGACGTAGCGCACCAGGATGGTGCGACCCTTGAGGGTTTCCTGATGAAAGAACTCCCCACGCTTGCCGGTGAATGCGCCCACGACGGGAGGTGCGTCAAGCTCTCCGTTGTCGAGATCCAAGAGATAGATGCTCCACTGGCGCGTCGCCGGGTTATACATACGGAGCGTTTGCGCCTTGATATGAAGTTTCTTGTCGGCGCTGGTGACCTCGAACTGCTCGAAATTCGCGTTCGAGTCGAGCAGCTTGTGATGGTTGGAGATGCCGTCGTACACGTCCCACTTGTCGGAATTGTTGAGCCGGTCCGGCAGACGCCGAACGTGTGCTTTCCAGTCGCCGATCAGGAAGTCGAAGTCGTGCGAGCCATCGCGCTGCGGCAGGAGCGCGGGATTGCCGCTGGTTTGGGCATGCAGTGGGACGGCGAATGCTGTCGCGAGAACGAGCCAGGTAAACTTAATGAGGCGGCCAAGTTTCATCTCGGTTCATCCTTTCAGATGATCAGATGCGCCGGAGACGATTTCGTTATCAGGCCCTGTAACGGCACGGCCGGAATCTAGTGAGCGATCCCACAACAAAGGGAACACGGCACAAGGCGATCGCAAGCATTGTTGCCTTCATGCACCCGCCTCGGTCGCATTTTCGGGCTCAAAATGCTTGCAGCGGCCAGGCCCGGGAATCAGATGGAAGTGATCAACGGCGAAACTCTAAAGCATGATTGCGCCCACCAAAATCCTACCCATCCAACCGCGCCTCTGGCACGGCGCTTCGTTTCGCGATCTAACGCGCGCGCCTCCCGAGATTGAAAAGATACGCCGCTAATCCGAAAACAGCAGGTAGCCGCGAGAGATCCAGAAAGCTTGAGAGCGGGCCGCCCCGAACGCTCGAGTGGTGCCGATGAAAACTCCGCGAATCAGCGGAAGCCCAAGCCCAAAACCGGCGCCTGCAGACAGCCAACCGAGAATCCGAAGGCCACGATGTTTCGCATCCATCCGAAGCTCGCAACCGTCTCACTTCCCATTCTTCTTCAGAAATCTCTCAATAAACCCGGTATCGATCTTTCCGGCTCGAAAATCCTCATCGGCCAGAATTTTCTGATGCAGCGGGATCGTCGTGTAGACGCCCTCGACAATGAACATCTCGAGCGCCCGCGCCATGCGCGAAACGGCCTCGTTGCGGTCTTTCGCGCGCACAATCAGCTTGGCGATCAGCGAATCGTAATACGGCGGAATCACTCCCTCGGCATACGCTGCCGTGTCCACGCGCACTCCGGTTCCTCCCGGAGGATGAAACGCCGTAATCTTCCCTGCCGACGGCGTGAACTTCTCCGGATGCTCCGCATTGATACGGCATTCGATCGAATGTCCGCGGTGCACGATCGGTCCCAGCAGCACATCCTTCATATGGGCGCCGGCCGCGATCATGATCTGGCTCTTCACCAGATCCACGTCTGTCACCATTTCAGTCACCGGATGTTCCACCTGGATGCGCGTGTTCATTTCGATGAAGTGCAGCCGCCGTTCCTGGTCCATCAGGAATTCAATCGTCCCGGCGTTCGTATATCCGATGGCGGCCAGCGACTTGCACAGAACGCCGCCCACCTGATCGCGTAACTCCGGTGTGACTTGCGTCGAGGGCGATTCCTCCAGCAGCTTTTGATGGCGCCGCTGGATCGAGCACTCGCGCTCTCCCAGGCTGACGACGTTGCCATGCTCGTCGGCCAATACTTGAAACTCAATGTGCCGCGGATGCTCGACGTACTTCTCCATGTAGAGATCGCCGTTGCCGAACGCTCCCGCGGCCTCGGCTTGTGCCGCCCTGAAAAGCCCCGGCAATTCCTCTTCGTTGCGCACAATGCGCATGCCGCGTCCGCCGCCCCCGGCCGACGCCTTCACAATCACCGGAAAGCCCACCTGCCGCGCCCATTCGATCGCCTCGCCATCGGACACGATGATACCGTCGGATCCCGGCAGGATGGGCACACCCGCCCGCTTCATCGCGGTACGAGCTTTTTCCTTCTCGCCCATCAGCCGCGTTACCTCTGGCCGCGGGCCGATGAACTTGATGCCGCAGGTCTCGCACACCTCGGCAAAATTGGCGTTTTCCGCCAGCAATCCGTACCCCGGATGTACCGCCTCCACATTGGCGATTTCCGCCGCGCTGATCACCGCCGGGATATTCAGGTAGCTCTGCGCCAGCTGCGGAGGTCCAATGCAAATGGCTTCATCGGCAAAACGCACGTGCAGCGAGTTCCGGTCGGCTTCGCTGTAAATGGCGACCGTGCGGATGCCCAATTCCTTGCACGCGCATATCACGCGCAGCGCAATTTCTCCGCGATTGGCTATGAGGATCTTCTTGAACATGAAATATAGACTATGAATTTTGAGCTACGCGCTTTGAACCCCAACCCGCAGTTTCGCAACCCCGGCTCGAAGCTCGTCGCCGATAAACACAAAAAGGCGCGGTTCGACGCGCCCCAGCAGGAGGTCCCAGATTCACTTCTTTGGCCGGATCGCAAACAGTTCCTGGCCATATTCAATCGGCTGGCCGTTAGCCGCGAGCTTCTTGACGATCTCTCCGGCCACGTCCGATTCGATCTCGTTCAGCAACTTCATCGCCTCAACGATGCAGAGCACTTGCCCGACCTCGACCATGTCTCCCGGCTTCACAAACGGAGGCGCTCCTGGCGACGGCGCTTCGTAAAACGTCCCCACAATCGGGGACTTGACCATATGAAGCACTTCCTCAGGAGCGGCGGGCGCAGCAGGCGGAGCGGCGGACGCAGCAGCTGCTACAACCGCGCCATTCATTTCTGGCGAAGGCCCGGGTGCTGCCGGCACCGCGAAAAAGCGCGGATCCCCGTGTGTGTGGACGACCGTTTGTTCTCCGGCTCGTTTGATCCGGACTTTGACATCGCCGCGCTCCAACTCGAACTCGGCAATATCTTTCTCGATCAGGAACTCGATGAGTTCTTTCAGCTCTTTTTGATTCATTCGTTTACGGTGGGACCGTTTGCCATTCCCGCCGCGCGCCCAAAGTCGAAACGCGCGAAGAAGCCGGGCGTAGAACCAGCCCGGCTGAAAAACCTTAAGAAGACTAAACTGCCAGAAAATCCTTACTCGTCGCCGTCAGGACTTCATGCCCAGCGGTCGTAACCGCCACCATATCCTCGATCCTCACTCCCCATTTGCCGGGGAAATATATGCCGGGCTCGATCGTGATGACCATCCCCGGCTTCAGGACTTCCTTCTGACCGGCAGCAACCCGCGGCGCTTCGTGAATCTCGAGCCCGACTCCGTGTCCCGTTGAGTGAGTAAAATAACGCCCTAACCCCGCCTGACGCAATACTTTACGAGCAGCCTCGTCGACCTCGCCGCTGGTGACTCCCGGCCGTACCGCATTCACTGCCGACTGCTGGGCTTCCCGTACCGCCTCATAGGCCTTGCGCGCCTCATTCGGCACAGGCCCCACCCATACAGTACGCGTCTGATCGGAACAATAACCCGAGAGTATAACACCGAAGTCGCAGACTACGAACCCACCCGCGGCGATTGCCTGCTCGGAAGCGCGCCCGTGGGGAAGTGCCGACCGTGCTCCTGAAGCAATAATGGTAGGAAACGACATCTCTGCCACACCGGCCTTGCGAGCGGCATACTCCATCTCCGCGGCCACCTCGACCTCCTTTACGCCCGGACGCAACACCTGAAGGACACGATCGAACAGCGTCGCCCCCACTCGGACCGCCGCTCGTATCCGCGCCAGTTCGTCGGCATCTTTGACCAGACGCTCGCGCTCCACTATCGCCGGCGCATCCTTCAGGGTTACCCCCGACGGCCTCAGCTTGGTCAACCGCTTCTTCTCCGCGATCGTCAGATGCTCCGCTTCCACGCCAATCGTGGATCCCCGCCCCCGCTTGCGCCGCTGACCGAAAAAGTCTCCCAAAGCCTGCGCCAGAGACTTCTTGGCAATCACCACCTTGGCGGCCTTCACCTCTTCGTGGGCTTGCGTGTCGTAGCGAACGTCGGTAAAGAACGTGCTGCCGGACTCCTCGACCAGCAGCAACCCCGCGCTCCCGCTAAAGTCACAGAGATATCGGATGTTCGGAAGATGGCTGATCAGCAACCCGTCGAATCGGGTTGTCGCGAGATGCTCCCGCAGCCTGTGTTGACGTGCCTGAAAGTCCATTCGGCTGAGTTTAACAAGAAAAGCGCCCGGTGCCTTGCCCTGAGTACACAGAGACAAGTACTGATCCCGCAGGAGCTGCACTCGGTACTCGCATCGGAATTCGGATCGGCGATGGCACGGGAGCGGGATCCTCAGACACGAAACCGCCGGCTTGACAGGTTCTTCAGGCCGGCGGTTCTAATCTTCGACTCGCTGCTGGGTCTGACGTTATGTCTGAATGATCCGCGGCGTGATGAAGAAAATCAGCTCCTGGTTGGAGGTCTGAACTTGCGTGTGCTTGAACAGGTTTCCGAGGATCGGAATATTTCCGAGCAAAGGCACCTGCGTGATGTTGATCGAGTTCTGCGTCTGGATGACGCCGCCGATCACCACCGTGCCGCCATCGGTCACCAGCACCTGCGTGGTGGCCTGCTGCGTAATCAGTTCTGGGTTGCCCTGCACTTCCTGGCCGAAGTTCGGCGTGGTGTTTTCGACGTCGACGTTCAGGAAGATGGTGTTTTCCGACGTGATCTGCGGAGTGACCGTCAACCGCAAGAACGCGTCAACGTAGGTCACGGTCGGCGGACCGCCCAACTGGGCCTGCGTCACGATCGGCACGCGCACGCCCTGTTTCACCAGAGCCTGAATGTTGTTCTGCGTGACCACACGCGGCCGGGACAGCACTTTCAACAGGCCGCGCGACTCTGCCATCGAGAGGATGGCGTCAATCCGCACGTTGTTGCTGGCGTTCACAAAGCTGAAGCCGCTGGTCGGTGAAGTTGATCCCAGGTTCGAGAATAACGGAATCGACGAACCGGATGTAGAGCCGCTCGTACTGCTTCCCGGCACAGTGATGTAACCAGGATTCAGTCCGTTCACCGTCGTCGGCGACGCACCGGCTGTCTGGTTTCCGCCAATCGCGCTGTGTCCATTGCCCCAGGCAAAACCGAGCTGCGTGCCGATGTCGCGCGCAAACTGCCGCGTCGCGGCAACCACCCGGGCTTCGATTTCGACTTCTTGCGTCTTGCGGTCCAGCTGCGTCAGCAGCCGGTCGATCACCGGAATCACCTTCGGAATGTCGTTGATGATGACAGCGTTGGTGCGGTCATCCGCCACCACATCGCCGCGCTGCGAGAGGAACTTCTTTACCGTAATGATGACGTCCTTTGCCTTGGCATAGCTCAGGAACCGGGTGACTGAAACCTTCTCCACGGCCAGAGCTTCCGACTCGATCTGCGCCCGGCGGGCATCGGCTTCGTGCTTCAGCGTGTCGACGGTCGCGATTCGCAGCACGTTGCCTTCGAGTTCGCGAGCCAGATCGTTGTTCTTCAGCACGATGTCGAGCGCCTGATCCCACGGCACGTCATCGAGAACTACCGTCAGCGTTCCGTGCACGTTCGGATCGAGCACTACGTTCAGTCCGCTGATTTCGTGAATCAGGCGGAAGAAATCTTTCAGGTCGACGTCCTTCAAATTGACCGAAATCGGCTCGCCCGTATACTTCGGTCCGGTCGAGGCTGGTTGCTGTCCCATTTGCGCTCGCTGCTCTGCCGCCAGATTCACCGCCGGCTGAACCGCAGGCGGGTTGGCCGCCTGCGCCGCGTTCGCGCTTGCCGGAATCAGTTCCGCAGCGGTCTTATCCGAGAACCGCGAGGCCGCTTCTTCGGCGCGAACCGTGGGCTCGGCCGCCGCCTCGTCCTTGCCCGCGTCCGTCTTGTTCACGTCAGCAGGCGCCTGATTCTTGGCTTGATAAGAAGGCTCAACGAAAACGTAATTGCTGGGCGAGGTCGCATCCGCGGTCGGCTTCGTCGCAGGACTTGTCTCCTTCGGCGCGGGAACCGAGCGGCTGTCGATCACTCGCGGAGAGAACGGCGACATTGGCTTGCTCGCCGCAGCCGCAGAGCTTGTCGCTACCGTCTTCGCCTCGGTACTTGGTGTGGCCTTGGCGAGCGCGTTGGCGTGCAGCGTCAGCACCAGTTTGCCTGCTGCGCCGGGCGTCAACTGGTAGGTGCACGCCTGCTCGAGGTCGACAACGATGCGCGTGGTCGGAGGCGTTTGCCCATCCGTTCCAATGCGCACGCCCTTGACCCCTGCCGCGTCCACCGCGATGCGTCTCTGCCCCGTCGCCATAATGGTCGACGGCAGATCCACCACCACGCGGGCGGGTGAGTCCAGAGTGCTGAGCTTGGGCGTGACTGCGCCCGTCGCGCTCATCTCGACCCGGATGTCGTCCGTGCCCCGGACTACGTTGACTCGATCGAGCTGGCTCGGTGTCTGAGCGGCCGCAGCCACCACCACCGTCAGCAGCAACGATACGAACATTGCCAGTTGTTGCTTTCGCATTTCGCCTCTCCCCAACCCGCAGGCCTGGGGCCCGCGTGTCCTTCGTCAAACTTGATTTCGGCGCTCCGGTTCCCCGGCTCCGCCGTATTGCCTAGACCGCCGGCGTGAAGATTCTCTTCACCACTTCGCGCGTGAACGGCTTGCCCAGCTTGTCCTGCACCGTCTCCTGGAACACCACCGAGTCGCCCGTGATCTTCACTACGTAACCGTTGAATACCGGATCGTTTTCCCGCAGGAAATACGCCTTGTTCAGATTGTTCGTGACCACCGCAATGAAGCCCGTGTCCGACTTCACCACACCCCGCAGATTGATGTTGCCAATCTCCAGGCACTTCTTCCCCGTCGAACAACCCGACCCGCTCTGCTGCACCACCGGGCTGAAGAACGGATCGCGTTTCCCGTTCATCGCCCACTTCTTGTCTTCGGCTTTCTTGTCTTCCAGCTTGGCCGGTTTGGAAGCATCGGCTGTCTTGCTGGCATCCGCCGCCGGCGCGCTCGCCGGCACGGTCGCGGCCTTGGTCTCTTTCGCTTCGGTTTTGGCCGCCGGCTGCTTCGCATCAGCCTTGGCCGCTACAGTTGATTTCGTGCCTGCGGGCTTGGCCGCCGCGGCTTGCGGCTTTGGCGCGGGAGTTGCACTCTTGGCCACCGTTACTGGAGCCATCCTGGCTGGCGCCGGCGAGCTCTTTGCCGGAGCCGGATTGCTCTTCGCCACTGGGGCCGGAGCGCTCTTTGCCACTGGGGCCACGGTATTCTTCGCGGTCGTCGGTGCCGCTCCGCCCTGCGTGTGCAGCGTGAGAACCAGTTTGTCGGCTGGGCCCGGCGTCAAGTCATACGCCATCGATTTCTCCAGATCCACCACCACGCTGGTGGTCGGAGGATTCTTGCCGTCCATGCCGATGCGCACGCCCTTCACGCCCGCACTGCCGACTGGAATCTTGTTCTGCGAGCTGGCGACAATCGTCTCCGGCAACTCCACGACCACGCGTGCCGGCGAATTCAACTTGCTGACTTTCCCCGCCACCGCCTGGCTCGAGCTAATCTCAATCTTGATCGCGTCCGCACTCTGCAGCACATTCACTCGCTGCAGCTGGTTGTGCTGGGCCGAATCCCTTGCCGGCTTGGCCGTTGCTGCTTTCGCAGCCGGAGCTTTGACCGCAGGAGCTGGCGCCGCCGATACCGTCCTCGAGCCCGGAATCGTCGCCGGCTTCACCGCCGGAGCCGGAGCCCCCGGCGCCGGCTTGGCCGGAACTCCGGCCGCGTCCAGTACCGCGTTGGTGTCGTTGGCCTGCTTCTGCTGCAGCGATTTCGCAATGCTGCGCGCGTTGTCGATCGCGTCCGGGTTCTGTCCCCAGGCTGCGCCCGCCATGACTGCCATTGCCAGAATGCCTGTCGTCAGCTTCATCGCCGTCTTCATGGTTGTCCCTACTTCGCCGCCGGCGCTCCGGGCTTTGCCCCGGGACCTGCCGCGGAAGGTATCGAATCGTGACTAAAATATGTCGTCGCCGTAAATGTCGCTACCACGCTCTCGTTGGGCGCGTACTGGTACTGGTGCTTTACTTTTGCCGCGCTGGGATTCTTGGTCGTCGACACCAGCAGCCCGCTGATGTTGACAATCCGCTCCAGCTTGCTCACCCGGTCAAAGAAATTCAGCATCGAGTAGTAGGGTCCGTCGGCTTCCATGTCGAACGGCACTTCGGTGTAGTACTGCTGCGATTTCGTTTCCTTCGCCGAGTACCGCCGCAGTTCCACGCCCGCCTTCTGCGCCTCTGCATCGACCATGGTGATGAACCCGTCGACCTGTTTCTCGTCGGGCACGATGCGCTGCTCGATTTCCAGCTGCTGTTTCAGCTCCGCCAGGTTCTGCTCGATCGTCTTCAGCCTTGGCTTGTACGATTCGAGTTCGTTGTTTTCCCGGATCTTGTCTTCGAGGGCATGCTGCGCGGCCGCGTTCTTTTCGCTCTGGCTCTTGAACACGGTAAAGTACAGCGCTGCCGTCACCACGGCCCCGCCCAGGATCACCGCTCCCCACTGCTTGATGCCCGACAGTTCGCTAAAGTTCATCGCCATAGGTCCGCCTCTACGACTTTCCCTTCTCGCAGGTCAGGGTGAACTGGAATGCCTGCATTTCCTTGACCTGCTCGTCTTGCCAGGTTTCCTTGATTTCGACCGTGCTGAAGAATCCTGTCTTCTGCAGGTTGGCGATCAGATTCGCCACCGCGTCCGTGCTCAGCGCCGTTCCCTCCAGGCTCACGCTGGGACCCGTATCGTCCATTTTGCTCAGCCACACCGCTTCGGTGTTGTTGACCGTCTCTCCCAGCATGGCCAACAGAGTCACCGGGCCGCCGCTCTGCGCCGCCCGCAGGCCGTTGATCACATCCACGCGACGCTGGTAGCTGTCTGCCTGCTTCTGACGCTCCAGAAACTGCGCCTTCACATACGCCAGTTCCTGGTTCTTCTTCTGTGCTTGTTCCATGCGCTGGGCGATCGCCTTGCCCTGATGGTCGAGCCGGTACCAGTAGCCCAAATTGATCAGCCCGGCGAGGACTACGATCACCAGCACCTTCAGCTTGGGCGATCCCATATCGCCCATTTCCATCGTGGGCATCGACGGGCCGCCGCCGCCGCGCTTGTTCTTCCCCTTGGAATTTTCGAGCAGGTTAATTTTGATCATAGGGATTCAAAGCTCCTCAGGGCCAAACCTACCGCGACCGCCATCTGGCCCGGGTTCTGCTCCACCAGTTCCGCACCATGTCCTTCCACGGGAGGAGTCACCCGCTGGAATGGATTCAGCAACTCCACCGGCATCGAGAACTCTTGCCGCAACGCTTCGACCAGGCCCGGCACCTTCGAGGATCCGCCGGCAAGGTAGATCTTCTCGATGTGCTCGCCCGCCGCGCTGGCCCGGAAGAAGTCGAATGTCTTCTGAATTTCCAGCACGATAATCTCGGTCACTTGCTGCAGGATCGGCTGTTTCGCGTCTTCGCTCACCGTGCCAACTTTATTGCCCAGCTTGAGCGACTCGGCATCGTCGAAGCTCAGGTCCAGTTCCTTCTGCAGCGAGTCGGTGTACTGATGTCCGCCGACGCTGACGTCGCGCGGGAACAGCGGCGTCGTGCCTTTTACGATGTTGATGTTCATCACGCTGGCGCCCAGATTCAAAAGCGCCACCACTTGCCCCGGCGCTGGCTGATAGTTGTACTCGTAGCAGTTCTGCAGGGCCAACGCGTCAATGTCGACGATAGCCGGGGTGCGCCCTGCCATCGAGAGTACGTTGGTGTAGTTCAAAATCTTGTCCTTCTTCACCGCCACCAGCAAAACATCCATCTGCGGCGTGCCCACTTCGTCCGAGAGAATCTGGTAGTCCAGGCTCACATCGGCCAGGTCGAAGGGAATATGCTGCGCCGCCTCTTTCTCGATCGTCTCGGCCAGTTCCTGGTCGCTCATCGAGGGCAGCGAAATCTTCTTGACGATCACCGAGTGCCCGCTCACCGCCGTGGCCACGGCCTTGGTCTTGATCTGGTTGTCCACGAATAGCTTTGAAATCGCGCTCGAAACCGTGCCCGAGTCCACGATCATCGAATCGACTACGATGTCGGATGCCAGCGGTTCCAGCCCGAGGTGGGCCACTTCAATCTGCCCGCCCTTTTTCTTCAGCTCCACTGCCTTGATGCTCGAGGAGCCCACATCCAGGCCAACTATGGACTTCGATCCCAATCCAAACATGTGCCCACCTTTGTGTGGCGCGGGCATCTCTGCCCGCGACGTTTTTCTAGCTTTGCCCGGCAGCCTTCGCCGCTGCCTTCGGTTTCCGTTTCGACTGCGGTTCCATCTGGCTCGACTTCTCTTCCATCCACTGATCCAACCGCGACTTCTTGAAGCGCCAGCGATTGCCTAGCTTGAACGCCGGAATCTTCTGCTCGCCCACGTACTTGTACAGCGTGTCCGGACTCACGCCCAGATACTGCGACGCTTGGCGAATATTCATCACTTCTCGCGAGTCGGCCATAGTTCCTTTTGCCCTACCGCTGATTCCCCGCTCCGGTTTCTCCGGACCGCAGGTTCGCCCCGGGAATGCTTCTTTGCCCTCAATATCGGCTCCGAGGGCTTTCGGTGTCCTGAGCATATATCAGCCCGAAAAAGCCTCGGCTCAAAGCGAATCTCCGTGTTTCTTTGGGTTTTTGGCCGGTTTTCTGGAATTCCAAAAGGCAGGGGGAAAGGGTTGGATCTATATCTAGCGTGTCTCTAAATACTAACGACTATTAGTAGTACCGCTCATGCAGATTGAGCCGGGTCATCCCCGAAGCGGTAACTGAAGTACTAGGCACGGTACGGAGGTACTACATCGATCGGAGAAGATGCTGCATTCGCAGGCCTTAGCCGGCCTTCCCTGCAGCCGGCTGCCGGTTACTCCACGTCCTCGCATGGGCCTTTCCGAACCTTCGGGACGTTCTACTGAACGTCAGAAACCTTCCCGTTCAGGAACGTCACTTTCAGATCTTTGTACACCCAGATTTGCTTGCTTCCGAGATTGACGATCTTATCGGGCTTTCCCAGCGCAGCCTGCACCTGATCGGTGGTCTGTCCCTTTTCGATGGTCTGCGGGTCGGCCTGCGGCGCCGGCTGCGCCGGTTGTTGCGCGGCCGGCTGATCCTGTCCTCCGCCCTGATCGCCCTGCGCCTGCTGCCCCTGCTGCCCGCCACCTTGATCCTGTTGCTGCTGCGAATCGTCGCTGACCGCCAGCAACTGTCCAATCGTGTCCTCCACGTCGCCAGCGCTCGCCTTCGCCAGGCTGCCCTTGGGGAACTGGAAAGCGACAATCGCCTTGTTGTAGGTCGGCGGATCGGTCTTGTTGCACGTATCGCAGGCGACGATACCTAGCGACACCGTATCCTTCTCCACATTTACTTCCACTTTGGTCGGATAGACCTTATCGCCCTTTTGGAACAGATGCGTCGTCTGCCCTTCCGATGCAGTCTGCGAGAAATGCCCAAAGATTTTCTTGCGGGCCTCCGTCAGAGCCGCGTTCGGACTATGCACCGTTCCACCTTCATACTTGGTGGTCAGCACCGTTTTATCCGAATACGGCACCCCCAGGATTCCGCCCTTCTGGATCGCCAGCAGCGTCCCCTCTTCGACCACCGAATAGCCGCCGGTGTCCGATCCCATCTTCACCAGCTTGTATTGCGCGGCAAGCTGCTCCTGCAAGGTAACGGTTCCCTGTGCGCTGGCGCGCGGAACCGAAAGCCCAATTGCTGCAATCGCCAGAATTGCCGGAATGACCCGCACAAACTTCTGCCCCATGACAAATTCTCCTCTTAAGAATCGATCCGCTGCCCCATGACCCCATCCGACCTGCGGGAACACCAGTGAGCGTTCAGTTGAAGAAGAACGAGGAGCGCCATCCTTGGACGGCGCTCCTTCGCGAATTACCCGAACCGGCTGTCTGAACCACCCATCAACCGGAAGACCTTTACTGCGAGCCGCCGCCTCCCGACGACGCGGCTTCCTGCTTGACGTCTGCCTCGGTTTGATCAGCCTGTTTGGCCTGGTCGTCCAAAGCCTGACCGGCCGACTTGTCCGGCGCAGGAGGCGGTACATCAGACGCGACCGTGCCGGTATCTGGAGATTTCGGCATGCCTCCCGTTCCCTGTTTCGCGGCCAGTTCTTTCATCCCCGTATCCAGTTGCTCCTGGAAGTGATTGTGCATCTCCTGCAGATCGTCCACCGATACCGCGACGGTCTTGCCCGACGCGCAATCGGTCTTCTTGCTGCTGGCGATGCTGACATTCACCTTGTTGTCGCCGTCTGGGCTGTCGGTCAGCCGCGTGATGACATCTCCCTGCGTTAATGCGCACTCCTGACCATCCGCGACAGTGTCAACTTCGTTGTCCACGACGAAGGTACGATGCGCCGGATCCAACGCCGGAGGAACTTCTTCGGCGTTCGCCGCAGCCGGCTGGGCCGGTGCCGATCCTCCGCTCTGACCAGCCTGCGCCTGCGAAGCTGCAATCTGTGCTTTTACTTCATCGGCGATGGCCTGCTTGACTTCCGGAGAGAGTGAGACTTGGCCGCCCGACGCCTCAGCCGGCGCGTTGCTGGCCGCCTGATCATCCCCACCTCCTCCCGCATTCGACGCCGCCGCATTCGCCTCTGCCTGCGCCGCATACGCCGCCTGAAGATTCGCGGCGATCAGATAATCGGTAAGCCAGAATGCTGCCGATGGATACACCGGATATGGGTGCCAGTACCAACCGTAGTATCCGTACCAGGGCGCGGCGCCCCAGCCCCAGGCCGCAACACCCCAGTAAACCGGCCCGGGCCACGGGTTATACGCCCATCCGTAAAACGCCGGATGATACCAGTATGGATGGTAGTAGCCATAATATGGACGCCCGTGCCAGTAGTAGCCGCGATAGACCCCGACGCGGTATGCGCCGTGATAGTAGTACGTGCGCGAATAATACGAGCGCCCGCCGCGCGTTACGTATGCCCGTTGCACGTAGCCGCCGTGACCAGTGGTCACGATGCGTGCTCCATTCCGCGTGGTCACAATCGTTCGTCCGCCATGGATCCCATGGTTGATCTGCATCCCGTTCCGGTTAATAGAGCGAATCTGTCCATTGGGACGAATACTGGCCGAGCCCCCACCCCTCAGAGATACACTCCGTCCCGGGGCCGTGCGAGTCGTCGTTCCGGTGTGACTCACAGTGGTCGTACGACTTGTGGTCGTGCCATGACCCGGAGTCGTGGTGTGAGTTGTCGTAGTCGTACGGGTCGTGTTCCCGGTGTGAGTCGTGCTCATGGTACGGCCACCCGGAGTGGTACGAGTTGTGGTGCCCGTGTGGGTCGTCGTCCCCGTATGAGTGGTCGAACCCATCGTGTGGCTAGTCGTGCCCGTGTGGCTCGTCGTGCCCGTGTGGCTCGTCGTTCCAGTGTGAGTCGTCGTGCTGGTGTGGGATGTGCTGGGCTTCGATGGAGCGCTCGGCTTGGAAGGCGCGCTCGTCTTGTGCTGGGCCATGGCAAAGGCCGGAACTATGATCATGAGCAGAAGTAGTGCGTACTTCCGCATAGCTGTTTCTTGCACCGTGAGATTCATCTAGAAACTCCTAAACTTAGAGATTTCATCCGACCAACCAAGAACCCGATCGCAAGTCAGGGGCTCGACGAGAGTGTGCGCAACATTATTTCTGGGCCCGAAAGACAAAAATACAAAAGACAAGAAATATGAAGACTGGCAAGAGCCTCGGTAAGGCACATTCGTAACCCAGAGTTGGCTTCTTGCGGCGGAGCCAAATTACCAAAACTCCTTTGGAGGTGCAATCGTTTTCTCTCACTTCATGCCTTCCTTGCGGTCACCGCCTGCGGTAATCTATCCCTTCCCGCTACGGAGGAACACCTTGCGCTACCTCGATCGCTTGCAGCCGCTCGCTCTTTTGATCATGCGCCTCGCCCTGGGCATCATCATGGTCGCGCACGGTTCCCACAAAGTCTTCGGTGGACTCCACCATCACGCTCAAGTGGTCGCCGGCCTGGGGTTGCCAGGATGGTTGGGTTATGTCTCGTCCTTCGCCGAGTTTCTCGGTGGGCTGCTGATTCTTGCAGGTCTCTTCACCCGCGCCGCTGCCTTCGCGGTTTGCATCGATCTCGCCGTCGCCATCTGGAAGGTGCACTTGCACAACGGGCTGATTGGTTCGCCCGACAGGCCGGGATACGAGTTTCCCATGGCAGCCGCAACTCTCGCCTTCGCTCTCATCCTTTTCGGTGCCGGTCCCATTGCCTTCGACCATATTCTGCGCGGTGGCGGCAGCGCCCCGAAGCGCAACTAATTGTCTGGTGGCGGGTTAAACTCTCAAGGCGACTCTATGCCTTGGTACGGTCGAAAAACTCTGGTTAACAAATCTTTACACGCCGTCATTTGAATCTGACCGCGCCTCTAATTATGATGAATGAATTGCATCCAAACGATTTGGGAGTCGCATCTTAACCGCTATTAGCGATGAGTACAGGAGGTTTCTCTTGAGAAAGCTTGCTTTCTTCGCGGTGGTCTGCGCGTTTTTCTTTCTTGTGAGCTTCGCGTCCGCCCAGCAGGGTGACGCTATGTTTGGGTTTGGAACCGTCACCTCGCCAGGTGCTAACCAGTGCGGTCTGAACAGTGCCACCGGGGCGTTCCTCTGCCCCGAAAAGGGCGGACTCTATCCCAATATCAGCGCCGACGTGATCTTCCATCGCCGCATCGGCGTTGGCTTTGATGCCGTCTGGCGCGGCGGCCAGGGCAATTATGGTGGCCAGGGCGTTCCCTATCGTCCCTTGATTTTCGATTTCAACGGCGTTTACCAGCCTCGCATCAACAAGAAAGCCGGCCTTGATCTGATGGGCGGTGTCGGCTGGCAAAGCACCCGCTACTACGGAATCGTCGACACCTTCTCCTGTTATCAGCTCGGTGCCTGCTACCAGAGCTCGAACCACTTCCTCGTCGACATCGGCGGCGGTCTCCGTTATTACGTCTGGGGACACGTATTCGTCCGCCCCGAAGCCCATTACTACTACATCCTCAACAACAACACTGACTTCAGCTCCAGCAATGTTGTCCGCGTAGGAGCTTCAATCGGATACACTATCGGCGGTCCAGACGAATAAGCTGCCGCCGACGCTTCCGGCGAATCCGCTTTCCTTGGGCGACCTGTTAGCTTTTCGCTCGGGGTCAGGGATTCGCTTGTAACTCGTCGGCTGAACGACTAATCATGCTCACTTGGGGGCTGTATTTGAGACGGTTCCGCTCACTTATCTATGCCTGCATCCTGATTTTTTCCGCCGCCAGCTTCGCGCAGGCTCAGCAGATAAACATCGGCTTCAGCGGCAGCACGCCGTTTTCCTCCGTGCCCGTCAGTGCCACCGAAGCCTACCCGCCTCCCTCCGAGAGGGGTGGGACTTATCCCGGTGCGAATGTCGAGGTCCTGCTCACCGACCGTTTCGGTGTCAATGCCGAAGGCGCGTTCCGCTATCACGAGGCTCTGTACAACGGCTTTCAGCGGAACCGCCCAATCTTCTACAGCTTCAACGGCCTGTATGCCCCGCGCATCAACAAGAGAATCACTGCCGATTTCACCGCGGGAGTGGGCGCCTCGACCGTCATGTTCTACAACAAATTCGGCGCATGCAATTTTGAAAGTTGTCCGATCACCGTCACCGGCACGCACCCTCTGCTGCATGTCGGTGGAGGCCCGCGCTACTACTTCTGGCATAAATGCTTCGTTCGCCCCGAAGCGAATTACTACTTCGTCTTCCACAACCCCTATCACTCCGATAGCGTCGTCCGTGTCGGAGCCACCATCGGATTCACCATCGGTCCTAAGTAACGGGCGAAGCAGCGGGCAGAACTTCTTCTCCGTCACAAATCAGTTCGACATACCAATAAAAAAGGCAGCGCCATTCGGCGCTGCCCTCCAAGCTGATTATGCCTTCGAGTCTACGGCTCCGACGCGCAGATTTCCGCTTCGTGGATCGCCTGATTTAAATGCTCGATCGCCTTGGCCCGATGACCGTGGAATTCCGGCACCGCTGACTCCAGATGATGCTTCGCATTCCGCATCGCTTCCAGCGCTTCATCAATATGCGGATGGGGTGGCATCGCTGCGGGAGTTGCCGCCGGCGCAGCCGCGGCCGGAACTGCCGCCGCGATCACCGGCGCCGCTGGCGCCTTTGGCCCGGCCGCTATCGCCGGAAAAGCCAGCGTAAAGAGAAGTGTTGCCATGACCAGCAGAGTCAGAAACCCAATCTTTTTCATGCATTCCTCCTCGTCCGAATTCCGGCTCGGACGCAACCGGTTTGATTCCCTTTTGAAGGGCCGCGGACACTGCTCACCCTGCTTCTCCGAGGAAGCCTCCGCGACACCCGCACAGTATAGCCGCACACTTCGCGCTCGGACCTGTGCAAAAGTTAACTCGGCTGATGCCCACTCAATCTTCGCGCCAGCGGCGCCACCACCAGAACAGCGCAGCCGCGACCAGCACGATCGCGACTCCAATATCAAAGCGTTTGAGGCCCCGCTCGAAGCGATGCCAGTGCTGGCCGACCAGATATCCCGCGCCCGAAATCACCGTGACCCACGCCGCCGCTCCGAGAAAGTTGAACACTACAAATTTCCGCCACGGCATCCGCAACACTCCCGCTATCGGTCCCGCGATGACCCGCATGCCGAATACGAAGCGGGCAAAGAAAATCGTCGCTGCACCATAGCGCGCGAAAAGCTCCTCGCCTCGCACGATTGTTTTTTCCTGAATGCGAAATGTGGTCTGGTAGCGCATAAGGAGCGGTCTCCCCCCGCGAAGCCCGATCGCATAACCTAAGGTGCCCGCAAAAGTGCATGCCACTGTTGCCACCAAGATGATCCACGAGAGTTGCAGTTCGCGTTCGGAGTACGCCAGAAAACTGGCGAGCAGAAGAACCGTTTCTCCTGGCACCGGAACGCCGGCGTTTTCCAGCAGAAGCGCCCCAGCCACGGCCCAATATCCGTGCTGCACCACCGCACTCCGCAACACACCGGCCATGGCGTAGCTCATGAGATTGACGCCGTCATTTCACAATTTGTCATTCTGAGCGAAGCGAAGAATTTCCACCCAAGCTTATCCCGTTGACGGCTCGCAGAGCAGTTCCCGGCTAATCGACCCTTGGAACCTCTCCGAGTCTTCTCCGACGCGCCCCTAAGCCTTCAGAAACCGCATCAAAGCCCGGTTGAATTCCTCCGGACACTCCTCATACGGCAAATGCCCAACGCCCGGAAACACCACCGTCCGCACATTTCGAAAATGCCGCGACAGCGGTTCCATCGACGAAGCATAGACTGCCGGATCTTTGCTTCCCCACATGAGCAGCGTCGGAATTGCCTCAAGTTTCGGCAATAGCACCCGCAATTCCCGCAGATCGGCCGTCCATGTCTTCACAATGCTCAACCCGTGCTCGAACAATCCCGGCTTCGCCAGCGGCGCCTGGTAGCCCTCCAGGCTTCCCGGCGGAATTTTGTTGCGGTCTCCGAACAGGCGCCCGTGCCAGTAAGGATAAAGAGACGGCATCCGTGCGATGACTGTGCGAAACGCACTCGCCCCAACATCCGTGCCGAAAAATGGTGCCAGCCAGTTTCCATGCGCCGAGTACGGATTCACCGGACAAACCAGCACCAGTCGCCGCACTCGCGGCTTCTCTCGGCCATCGCTCAATTCTGCGGCCAACGCCATCGCTACCGCGCCGCCCCGCGAAGTTCCCAGCAAATCGAACGATTCGATTCCGAGGTTCTCCACAAATTTGAGCACGCGCAGCGCCGTCCCGCGCATCGAGTGATCAATTCCGCGCGGCCGGTCCGAAAATCCCGCCCCCAGCAGGTCCGGCGCAAATACCGTCGCGTGCGGAGCCAGCGCCGGCATCGTGTATCGCCATGAGAACGAATATCCCAGCAACCCATGCAGCAAAATCAGCGCCGGCCCCGATCCCGAGCGCAGATAGCGCATTCGCGCGTCATCAAAATCCATCCAGCATTCTTGTACTCTCGGGGTCGCGGTCTCGACTTTCCCAGGAATCTCCTGCACATCATTCCTCACGACTTGGTCAGCTGTACTCCACCACGAGTGCTCCACGCATCTCCAAAATCTTCGAGCCGCAAGGACAACTTTTTCACCTTCGCTGGACTCTATTTACATGAAACAACGCCTCTGTCGCTTCACTTGGGGAGCTTCGGCTCCCCGTTTTTTCCCGGATGTCATCCTGAAGCGCGCGCCCTCTGCCCGCTGAACGACCTGGGCGCGCCGCGTGAAGCAACTTTCTTAGCAACGCAATAATCTCGCGTTGGGCCGCTTCCCTGTTCGGATCCCTACGCCGCCGCCTTCCTCTTTTTCCCCAACGACTTCTTCAGCACCCGAATCCCTTTATCCACGTGCTTCTCCTCGAGCAAGAACGGCGGCAGAAATCTCAGGACCGTATCCTGCGTGCTGTTGAACAGCACTCCCTCAGCCAGCCCTTCATCCACAAACGGACGCGCCGGAATCGCCAGCTGAATTCCCTGGATAAATCCCCGCCCTCGCACTCCCGTCGCCGCCGGACATTTCTTGACCAATCCCTCAAGCTCGTCGTGCAGATACGCTCCAACTTTATTCACATTCTCCAGCAGCTTTTCTTCTTCTACGATCGCAAGAAATTCGAGCGCTACCCGGCACGCCAGCGGACCTCCGCCGAACGTCGTCCCATGCTGTCCCGGCGAAATTGCCGTCGCAAATTCTTCCTTCGCGATGAACGCTCCCAGCGGCAGCCCTGCCGCAATCGGCTTCGCGATGGCGACAATGTCCGGAGTCACGCCAAAACTCTGAAACGCAAAAATTGTCCCCGTGCGTCCCAGCCCGCACTGAATCTCATCGAAAATCAGCGCGGCCTTGTGCCGGTCCGCCAGCGCCCGGCACTCCTGCAGAAATTCGAGCGAGCATTCAAAAATTCCGCCCTCGCCGAAAATCGGCTCCAGCACAATCGCGCACGTGTTGTCATTCACCGCCGCCCGCAAACTCTCCACATCGTTCTGCCTCACAAATGTCACACCTTCGAGCATCGGCTCAAATCCCTTGCGATGTTTGTCCTGGCCGGTCAGCGACAAAGCGCCAAACGTCCGCCCGTGATACGACCCTTCCAGCGCCACCAGTCGGCACTTCGCCTCGCCGCCGGCGCGATGTCCCGCCAGCCGCGCCAGCTTGATCGATCCCTCGATCGCCTCCGTCCCGCTGTTCGAGAAAAACGCGCGGTTCAGTCCCGAGAGCGTGCACAGCTTCTCCGCCAGCGGCCCCTGATATTCGTGGTAATACAGATTCGAAACATGCACCAGCTTCGCCGCCTGCTCCCGAATCGCCTTCACGATCCGCGGATGGGCATGTCCCAGCGCATTCACTCCCAGACCGGAAACAAAATCGAGATACTTCTTGCCCTCGATGTCGTACAGAAAAACGCCCTTCCCTCGCGCCAGCACCACGGGATACCGGTTATACGTCTGCAGCAAGTATTGCCGTTCGAGCTCTGCGATGTGTTCAAAAGTAGCAGAAGCAGCAGGAGCAGTCGGAGTAATAACAGAAGCGTCCATGAGAACCTCCATCGGAAGCTTCAATTTTACCGGAAGGCGAGGCTCGCAGCGGGCCGCCCGTAGATTCTTTGTCAGGGGTTCGCACCTTCAATTGCCAGCGGGCCCTCTTGTGACCGTGATTGCTCAGATCTGGTCGCAGAAAATAAAACAAAGCACGCCGTCGAGTCGGACGCCCTGTTGTGCAAAACTCTGGACAAGGAAAAGATTTTCGCGCGGTTGGTTTCTGCTAGGCCTTGTGAAAGCAAATCGCATCCGAAATGCAATCGTTTGCTCGAGGCGCCCGAGGTATGCACGTTATCTCCATGAGTTTCGGCCGCCACCCTTCAATACAGCCCTGTTTCTCCCTCCGGCCGTGTCTTCCACCTCCGGTGCACCCACAACCATTGTTCGGGATATTTCCGCACGTAATCCTCAATCACGCTCGTAAACTTCTGCGTGTTGGCCACGATGTCGGCCTCCAGATCGCCCGTCCGCACCAACTCGATCGCCGGATCAAATCGCAGCCGGTACTTCCCCATCGCCTCATCCCAGATCGTGAATCCGGGAACCACGGCCGCGTCTGTCCGCATCGCGATGCGCGCCAGCCCGCTCGCCGTGCAAGCCGGAATGCCGAAGAAATTCACGAACACTCCCTGCGGCGGCGTCATATTCGTATCCATCAATATCCCAACCGTCTCGCCTGCCTTCATCGCCGCCAGCAATCCGCGCACGAAATCATCTTTCGGCACAACTTTGTTCCCATGCATCGTGCGATAGCGTTGCAGCAGGCGATCAAGGTAAGGGTTATCCATCGGCCGCATCACGATGTTCACCCAATGCCCGTGCAGCGAGTGCGCAAACGCCGAAAGTTCCCACCCGCCAAAGTGCGCCGTCAGAAACAGCACGCCCTGGCCGCGCGCGTACGCCCGCTCGTAATTTTCCAGCCCGTCATACACCACAATTTCGTCGATGTTTTCCGGAGTGTAGCGAGGAAACTGGCACAGTTCGGCAAGCTGACGCCCCAGCGATGTGAACTCACCGCGCAGAATCTTCTTCCGCTCCGCCTCAGTTTTTTCGGGAAACGCCAGCGCGAGGTTGCGCAGGCCCACATGGCGCAGACGGAAATGCAGCAGGTAAACCGCCTGTCCCAGACCTATACCGAAGGCGCGCGCCACCGGTCGTGGCAGAGTGCCCAGCATCTTGATAAACGGCCACGCCGCCGCGTATTCGAGTTTGCGCCGCATCAAGGGATGCGTGACCGTATCACCGCAAAAAATCGCTTGTCAAACTCCGAAGGGAGAAAAATCGAGCCGTGCGGGGACGGCCGCCCTCGGCTGTCCCGTCAAATGAAGTTCGAAAGCTAGTTCGCCGCTTCCTGCGCCCATTTCGCCAAAGAACTCAGGAACGGATACGCGCCCGACGGCGGGTCCACCTCGCCCGTCAGCGATGCTTTCGACGTCACCATGTGCCCGTAGAATTCGCGCGTCGAGTTCTTGTCTTGCTTCACCACGGCTCCATTCAAACTGACTCCGGCAAACGCTCCCCGGGCTCGCGAATACGTCAGCACCTCGGCCCGCATCTTCCAGTCCGTGTTCCCTTCGGCGTGGCGCCCCACCGGACCCGCCGCCACCGACGCGTCCGCTCCCAGCGCGAACTGGCTCGCAAGCAAATGCTGCATGCCGTTCTTGTTCATGATCAGCATCACCAGGTCCACGGCCTGACCGCCAATCTGAAATCCAAAGCTTCCGCCTTCGATCGTGAAAAACGCCGGAGCGCTCCACCCCTTCGGCGTCCGGCAACTGGCTAGCCCGCGCCCGTATTTCGCTCCAAAAATAAATCCGCCCTTCAACATCGATGGGACCACCGCCACGCACTCTGATTTTCCGAGAATCTCCTGGGGAATGCCGGAATCGGGCGCCGCCTGAATCTCATTCAGCACATCCCCCGCGGCCTGCACCCGATCCGCCGCCTTCGAGTCTTTTTGATCATCCGCGGCAACAACATTCACCGAGAACAACAGCGCAAGAGACACAAATAGAGCCACTACCACAATCTTTTTCATGGTTCCTCACACCAACCTGAATTCACTTCGGATATCAGATACTTGGATTGTAAATGAAGTCGGGCCGTTGCTTCGGAGATCCCGCGGAAGAGCGTCCCTGCAGGGCAGCGTCAGCGTGAAGAATTTCCAGGGGCTTTAGCCCCCGGACAAAAAAATGCGGGGCTGAAAGTAGTGACCCTAATCGCCACTCTCAACCCCGTCTCCCAGGTTCTGTGGTAGGTGACGCGAGTATGCGGTACACACTCGATCCCCACAAGATTACGAAGGTAAGTGTCCGGAAGTTACGCGGGGCTTGTCATCCCGCAGCACGGACAAACGCGCGCGTCTGACTCGCTTCCCTATTTCGTGGCTACCAGCGAATGCGTAATCGCGTGCACCGACAGCGCAATGCGATTCTGCACTCCCACCTTCCGCATCAATTTCGCCACGTGCGCCTTCACTGTGCGTTCTTCGATTCCCAGCTGCCCGCCAATCTCTTTGTTCGACCGCCCCGCCACCAGCATCTCGAGTACTTCTTTTTCGCGGTCGGTAAACGTCACTCGGCCCGCTGGGAAAATCCGACCCGGTGCCGACGATACCCGCTCGATGAACATCGACAACACTCGCCGCGGCGCCCATACCGATCCCTGATTCACAATGCGGATCGCCTGCGCAAATTCCGCCGGTGTCGCCGCTTCATCCACGTATCCCTTGGCTCCCGAAGCAATCGCTTTCAGAATCGTTTCTTCGTCAATGCCCGCGCCGGTTACGATAATCCGCAAATCCGGCCGCGTGGCCTTCAGGCTCGCCATCACATCAAACAGGTTTTGCCCGGAACGGTTGCCGAGCAGGATTAGATCAATGCCTTGCAGCGTGCTGATCTCGGGCAGACCGGCGGAGACCAGTTCGAACTCCGGCTCGGAGTCGAACAGCGCGCGGAACCCGACAAAACGCAATGGATCGCTCTCTACTACTGCGATTCGAATGACTGGTTTTCTGGCGACTGCTGCTTTCATAGTTTTCCCTATGGGCCTAGATTCTTCTACTCAGCATAGTAATAATTCGTCACAAAGCAAAGAGAAGGTGACCGAAGTGAAATTACGGGAGTAACATGGAAAAGTGAGCCTGAACGCGTGGATTGGCGCTGCATCTCACGCCAGTTCGCAAGAGCCGCCAGTAAGGCGTATTTGCCCGAACCATGACCCCACTCGTACGCCGAGCCACAGCGGATGATGCGGCAACCATCGCCAACGTGCACATCCGAAGCTGGCAGGTCGCCTACCGTGGGCAGCTTCCCGATCACTTCCTCGACGCTCTCAGCCAGGCGATCGAGCCGCGCAGCGCGTTTTGGCGAAAGGAAATTGCAACTCCGCGCTCGAGCCGGAATGAAATATGGGTCGCTGACCCCCGGGCACAGGTTGAGGCCTTCGCTGCGATTGGCCCGGCGAGAAATGCCGATTCCCTCACCGGCGAGCTCTACGCCATTTATGTCAATCCCGGCTGTTGGGGACAAGGTTTGGGTCGTGCGCTCTTTGCCCACGCGACTCGCCGCCTTGCCGCCCTCGGATATTCGACAGCAATTCTCTGGGTTCTTGAATCAAACCGGCGGGCCGGCCGATTCTATGAAGTCGCCGGCTGGGCCACCGACGGTGGAACCAAACTGGAGACGATTCCTGACGGCATCCAACTTCAGGAAGTAAGCTATCGCATCCGGCTCCACCGGGAAAACGAGGAATCATGAAGAAAGCTCCCCTGCAAATTCTTGTCGTCTCCCTTTGCCTCGCCTTCTGCGCACTCTTCGCCCAATCCGCTCCACCGCAAACTTCCGCCGCGCAAGCCGAGCCCGCTACGCCCACCGCTCAAACGCCTCCCGCCTACACTCCCAAATTCCGTGGCGATCCCGCCCGCTCCGACTCCGAAGCCGAAGCCCTCGCTTACATGCGCGTCGTCATTCGCGCCCAGCACCAGTTCAACAAGCAATACGGACACTACGCCACCACACTCGCCCAACTCGTTCACTCCGGATCGTTCACCAAGCGCATGGTCAATCCCGACCGCGGCGACTACACTGCCAGCTTCAAGGGCAAGACCGACAGCTACGTTTTCACCATGACGCCCAGGACGCTCGACGCCCTGCATCGCTCGTTTTATGCGGAGGATGACGGAAAAATCCACGCCGATGAGTCCAAGCCAGCCGACAAAGATTCCCCCGTCGTGAAATAAGCTCGGGAGATGCAAGGATTAGGAATTTGTGGAAGGGACTGCCGGATGCCCCACCTGATTGCGCTGTTTGCGACAGAGCCCGCCGTGACCTTGCCAACGGATGAGGATTTTTCAATTCCTCAAGTCCGCCGCGTCTCTCGTTACCCTATCCTTGCTAGACCGCTTCCGTCCTAGGGCCTTCCGTTCTGCGCCATCGACGGCTGTAGCAGCCGCAACCCGCCTGCCGGACACACATCCGGGTATTCCGCGTATTCGAACGGAGTCCCGCTCTCCGCCTCAAAGTGCTTCAGCCAATCCACTACCTTCACCACAGAATCCGGAAACGGTCGCTCCCCGTCGGCATTCAACCAGTTCAGCCGTTGCGTTCCACCTTCATCTCCCCGCGGAATCTCCGCCCCGAAGCTCTCCGACTCCTGACGAATCAATCCGCCATGATCGCCCGCCAGCATTCGGAATTCATTCGTCGCCAGCAGCTTTTTCAACTGCTGCACCTGATCCTTGGTCATCTTCCCCTCGAGACGCTCGGTCTCGCCGGTGTTCATCATCCGCACCATCCGGTAATCCCCATCGCGTGCGACAGCGATGCAAACTTGCCGCACATCCTCGCCGTGCACGATTGCCGTGCTGTCGTAAGAAAGCCGTGCCATCAGGTCCGTGTTGCGCGAATGATAAACCTCTTGTGCCCACAAACTCGCCGCCGCCAAAACCAACGCTGCCAGAAGAGCTCTCAGAAAAAACGATCGCAGGAAGCCGTGCATGGGGAACCTCCAGAGTCTCGATTGAACCCATTTTAGACCGAACCCGTAACCAGCGCTTACCCCGCGTCTGGCTACCAGATGTGGCAGGCATTCTCGGCGACCATGCGCAGGTGCTCCGGCAAGCAGCAGATTCGATACATAACAATGCGAAACACTGTTGTCCTCCCGCCTCAACTATCTCTGCAAGGTCAGAACTTTCCCTCGTTGCCCTGCGTAACACGGTTGGGCTCAAATTTTCCTTCCCGGAGGATCTTCTTTGGCTCAAGTCGCCTCTTTTCCTCAGCGGGCACTTGGCGAGCGCCCTTCCCTCCTCGCCACGATTCTCTGGTGGTGCATGCTGATCTTCTCGCTCGGGATCGTTGCCTACGCCGTGCAATACCTGATTGCGCGGCCTCACGATCCCCACTTCGCCCGCTACATCCTGCCGCTTCGCCTGCATATTGCCGGAGGCATGGGCGCTCTGCTGGCTGGACCGTTTCAGTTTTCCACAAGGCTTCGCCGCCGGGCCCTGAACTTTCACCGCTGGCTGGGACGCTTCTACCTGCTCGAGGTCGCCCTCGGCTCAATCGCCGGATTCGCCATGTCCACCGTCTCCATGCAGGGTCTGCCGACTCATCTCGGCTTCGGCATTCTTGCTGTCTTGTGGTTTTTCACCGGATTGCAGGCCTATCGCATGATTCGTCGCGGCCAGATCGAAGCGCACCGGCGGTGGATGATCCGCAACTTTGCCTTGACGCTAGCCGCCGTCACCCTGCGCCTCTACATGCCGCTCATGCTTGGCATCCTGCACTGGCACCTTCGTCCGACTTACATCGCCGTTTCGTGGTTGTGCTGGGTGCCCAACCTGCTGATCGCAGAATGGATGGTTCGCCGTATGAGGCCTGCATTTTCCGATCCGCTGACTGCCAACTCCGCCCGATAAGGAAAGGGCGGACGCGACCATCCGCCCTCCTCGAACCACTTGCTCGCCGCGCCAAGTGCCCAAAGACCGCGCCACCGCCCAACCGCAAACTGGCCTTAACTCGCCTTCCGGCGCTCGCGCTCCGGAAGCGTTTCTCCTGTGGCTCGCTTCGCGTTATCAATCGATGACTGCAGCACCTCCTCGCGTCGCCGGCGCAACGTGTCTTCGAAACTGCTCCAGCGCAGCGAGGGACCGCTCGGATCGACCTCCATCACAGGCTCGGGATGAAACGCTGTCACTTCGGTCTCGGCATCCAATTCCGCCGTGTCCTCCTCGGCCCCGGCAATTCTCCCCGAACCCGCAGCCACCTGCTTCTTCGTCGTGGGCGTGAGATTGCGATCCGTCGCCTCGCGATGCATCATCGGCCTCTCTACCCACTTCGATCGATATCGCCGCTCATAATCCGCCCACTCTTCTTCCGAGCTGAGCGCGCTTCCGTCATAGGGCGGAAAGGTCTCCACCTGCTCTTTCGTCAAATCAACCCGAAAACCGTCCTCATGCTGCAGGGATGGCCGAATCTCCTCCGGCGGTACCACGAACCTGCGGCTCGAAAGCCATCCGCCCGTATCGACCACCACGAAGACGATCGCACCGCTCCCCTCGTCGAAAATCACGTCATCGATCTCGCCCAGCTTCTGATCGTGCGGCCCATACAGCTTCGCCCCGCGAATATCGAGCGCCGCTTCCTGCATGTCTGAAAAACGATAATCTCCTAACGTGCCATAACGCGCCATGCTTCCTCCTGGAAAGTTTCCTCGGCAAATTTGCTCCTGCAGGCCCGGTCTGCCGCCGACAAACCGGTCCGGAGCGCGCCGGTAAGATGCAGAAATGCTGCCAGGGTTTGGCCTCGGGTCTGCCTTCCCGGAAAGTCCGGGAAAAGCCCCTCGCGCATGGGAGTCATCCGGTACCCGGTTTATAATCGAGACTCACCGAATTCCTACGAGGCTGGTCCGATCATGACTTCCACGAATGGCAACGGCAACAACGGTTACACCGTCCCCAAACCGCGCGCCGAATGGCTCTCCCGCCGCAAGAAGGAAAATACCACGGGCAATTTTTCGCAGATGCACTACGCCCGCCAGGGCATCATTACCGAAGAGATGTCCTTCATCGCCCACAAGGAAAGGCTCACGCCCGAGTTCGTCCGCGACGAAGTTGCCCGCGGACGCATGATCATTCCCGCCAACATCCACCATCCTGAACTTGAGCCCATGGCGATCGGCGTTGCCTCACTCTGCAAGATCAACGCCAACATTGGCAACTCCGCCGTCACCTCTGAGCTCAACGAGGAACTCAAGAAGCTTCACACCGCCGTACACTATGGCGCCGACACCGTCATGGATCTCTCTACCGGCGGCAACATCCACGAGATTCGCGAAGCTATCCTCCGCCATTCGCCTGTCCCCATCGGCACCGTTCCCATCTACGAAGCCATCGCCCGCGTCAAGCGCGTCGAAGACCTCAACGCCGAAGTCATGCTCGAAGTCATCGAAGAGCAGGCCGCCCAGGGTGTCGATTACATGACGATCCACGCCGGCGTGCTCATCCAATATCTCCCGCTGATCTCCAAGCGCATTACCGGCATCGTCAGCCGCGGCGGCGCCATCCTTGCTCAGTGGATGGCTTACAACCACAAGCAGAATTTCCTCTACGACCGCTTCGACGACATCGTCAAAATTTTCAAGAAGTATGACGTCAGCTTCTCCCTCGGCGACGGCCTCCGCCCCGGCTGTGTCGCCGACGCCAGCGACGAAGCCCAGTTCGCCGAACTCAAGACCCTAGGCGAACTCACGAAAAAAGCCTGGCAGGAAGACGTTCAGGTCATGATCGAAGGACCCGGCCACGTCTCCATGGACAAGATCAAGGAGCAAGTCGAGAAAGAAGTCGAGCTCTGCTGCGAAGCCCCCTTCTATACGCTCGGCCCGCTGGTCACCGACATCGCCCCTGGCTACGACCACATCACCTCCGCCATCGGCGCAGCCATGATCGGATGGTACGGCGCCGCCATGCTCTGCTACGTCACGCCCAAGGAACACCTCGGTCTTCCCAACGAAAAAGACGTGAAAGACGGCATCATCGCCTACAAGATTTCCGCCCACGCCGCCGACATCGCCCGCCAGCGTCCCGGGGCCCGCGACCGCGACGACGCCCTCAGCTATGCCCGTTACAAGTTCGACTGGGAAAAACAGTTCGCCCTCTCGCTCGATCCCGAAACCGCCCGCGCCATGCACGACGAAACTCTTCCCGACGACTACTACAAGGAAGCCGCCTTCTGCTCCATGTGCGGCCCCAAATTCTGCTCGATGAACTATTCGTCGAAGGTCGACGAATACAACAAGCAGGTGCACGGCATCGAGAAGAAGGATTATTCCGAGCTGATGGACAAGCTGGTCACTCTGAAGTAGCGATGCCCATGCGGGACAGCCGCCCCGGCTGTCCCGTCAAGCAAAGCTCGGCACCTCTGGGACCCCAACGCGCCCACGCCGCTTTCTTTGCACTTGTATTTACAAAATGATTGCGCGTACGATTTGGAATCGGGAGGCGTGCTGTGTCCCTGATTTACTCCGGGCCACTATCCCGTCTTGTTCCCGCCTGCCCCTCGCGAGCTCGGCTTGGCTTTAGCAACCGACCGGCCTGCTCCGAAGAGCTTTTTCTTCTTCCCCTGAACACTCAAGTTTTCCAATACAAATTGCTGCCTTGGGGTAGCAACGGAGGTTTCTCCGCATCCTCCGGCTGGTGGACTTAGAACGTCCCAGGCCAGGGGGCGGCAGCGACTTTTCTGGGTCTGACGAGCATCTTCCGTAGGTGGGCCGCCTACCCCCGCCTGCCTTCGTCACAAGTTCAAGAGGAGAAGTTTATGCAGCGCACTCGTCTTTGTCGCACATTTGTTCTCGCCTTTTTTCTGTTTCCCCTTCTGACTGAATTCTCCTTCGCGCAAAGTCGCAGCACTTCATCCCCAGAGAAGAAATCCGCCGAAGGCGAAGTTCTCGTGCGTTTTCGTGATATGGTTCCAACTTCCTTGGCCGCGATCGCACAAGGCTACGACCTGAGCTTGAGTCAACCCTTGGGCCGCGTGCCTCATCTTTATCGTCTACGATCGCGATCCAAAAAAGTTGAGGAATTGGTCAGCACCCTCTCTGCCCGTGCCGACGTTCTCTATGCCGAGCCCAACGTTCAGTACTCCGTGCTCGCATTGCCCAATGACCCGCAGTTTGCCGCCCAGTGGGCTCTTCAGAACACCGGTCAATCGGCGGCCGGTTTCTCGGCAGGAACTCCGGGCGCAGACATCAGCGCAGTTTCTGCTTGGGATATTTCCACCGGCAGTACGGCATACGTCGTCGGCGTCGTCGACACCGGCGTCGACTACACGCACCCTGACCTGCAGGCCAATATCTGGTCTGCACCCGCCGATTTCACCATCACTCTGAACGGCGTCTCCGTGACCTGCCTGGCAGGCACTCACGGCTTCAACGCCATCACTGGCCTCTGCGATCCCATGGACGACTACATGCACGGCACTCACGTCTCCGGAATCATCGGAGCGGTGGGAAATAACAATCTCGGAGTTGTAGGAGTCAACTGGACCACCCAGATCATGGGGTTGAAATTCCTGAATTCGCAAGGCGTCGGCTATGCGTCGGATGCCGTTACGGCGATCGAGTTCGCCATTCAGACTCAGGCATTTTTCGCACCCAATAACGCGGCTAACGTCCGCATCCTCTCCAACAGCTGGGGCGGAACCGGCTTTTCTCAAGCCCTGCAGGACGAAATCAACGAGGCCGCCAACAGCAACATGCTTTTCGTCGCTGCCGCGGGCAACAGCGCCTCCGACTCTGACGTGATGCCCCTCTATCCCGCCAGCTTCGGCGGGCCCAACATGATTTCCGTCGCCGCCACCGATAACAACGACGCTCTGGCGTCTTTCTCCAACTACGGCCTGAGCTCAGTCAACCTGGGCGCGCCCGGTGTGAGTGTGCTTTCCACTCTTCCGGGCGCCACCTACGGCTACCTCAGTGGTACTTCCATGGCAACTCCCTATGTCTCAGGAGCTGCCGCCTTAATGTTATCGGTTTGCACTCTGAGCACCACCAACTTGAGGAAAAATCTGCTCGACAACGTCGATCCCATCCCCGCGCTCGCCACGGTCACTACTTCCGGAGGCCGGCTCAACGTCAATCATGCCTTGCAAAGTTGCAATGGGCCCGTAGGATTGTCCCCCGTCGCTCTCGCTTTTGGGACGGTCGCCGTGGGCCAGAGCAGCACTGCGAAAATTGTGACCCTGACGAATAATCAAACAATTCCGCTGAACCTGTCTAACATCCTTGCCAACGGCGATTTTTCCCAGACCAACACCTGCGGCGCCACCGTCGCGCCCGGCGCCATTTGCACAATCACGGCGGTATTCAGCCCCTCGGCGGTCGGAACTCGAACCGGTCAGATCCAGGTTTTCGATGATGCCGCCAACAGCCCGCACACAGTCACGCTCGTCGGGACTGCTGCGCTCAACATCGATCTGATCGCCAGCACTTCCATCTCAGTCAGTGTCACCTCTCCCGGTGCCGCGCTTCCCGTCACTTCGGTGGTGACCAATCAGGGCACGGCAACCGCTGCCGCGACCATCGCCGGCATCTACCTCTCACTGACCGGCCTTAAGGACAGCACCGCCCTTTCACTGGGCAGCTTCAATGTCCCGGCACTAGCCGGGGGTGCCAGTTTCCCGGCGCAAACTTCCGTGACTATTCCCTCCAACCTCGCTACCGGCTCCTACTATGTCCTGACTTGCGCCGACGACACCAACCTCGTCGTCGAAACAAACGAATCCAACAATTGCGGAGCCGCGACGACACTCCTGCAGGTCCAGCCTGCGTCATTACCAGATCTGATCGAGACTTCGGTCACTTTCGTTCAGCAAAATGCGCAGACTCTCCAGGTCACGGATACCGTCGCTAATCATGGCACCGCGACTGCGACTGCCTCCGTAACCCAGTTCTACTTGTCCTCCTCCGGCGCGAAAGACTCCACTGCCTACCAACTCATCGGCGCTCGCTCCGTTCCTGCGCTGGCCGTCGGAGCCACTTCTCAAGGTGTCACAACCGTGCAGGTTCCTCAGAACATGCCATCGGGCACGTATTACCTGCTCGCCTGCGCCGACGACACCAACCTTGTCCCCGAGAGCAACGAGACCAACAACTGCACCGCTGCATTTAGTAAGGTTCAGTTTCTCGCCGACCTGGTGGAATCCGGCGTCACCAGCCAGACCCTGATCGCCGGGGCGGGCTCAACGCTGGTCGTGAGTGATATCGCAACCGACCAGGGCGGCGCCGCTGCGGGCCCATCCGTAACGCAGTATTACCTGTCTCCCTTAACCAACAAGAACGTGAGCGGCGCGCGTCTGCTAGGCGGAAGTCGCTCGGTCCCCGCGCTGGCTCCCGGCGCCAGTTCCATGGGTTCGGCCAGCGTGACCGTGCCTCCCGACATGGCCACCGGAACTTTCTATCTGTTGGCCTGCGCCGACGACACCAACCTCGTATCCGAAAGCAACGAGACCAACAATTGCTCCGCTGCGTCGACTCGGATTCCGGTCGGACCGGACCTGACCGAGTCCGCGGTCAGCACTCAGCCGCAGTTGACGGGTGCGGGTGCAACCATCACCCTAACGGACACTGCGAACAACGTGGGCGCGGGCAGTGCGGCCGCTTCCTTTACGCAGTATTATTTTTCTCCCTTGATCAGCAAGACAGCCAACGGCGCTCGCCTGCTGGCCGGGAGCCGTTCGGTTCCCGCCCTGGCTCCAGGCACCAGTTCGACGGGTTCGGCTAGCGTCACTGTGCCGCCCGATATGGCCACGGGAATGTTCTACCTGCTGGCCTGTGCCGACGACACCAACCTCGTCCCTGAGACCAACGAGAGCAATAACTGCGCCGCCGCATCGGGGAGGATCCCGGTCGGTCCGGACTTGATCGAATCTGGCGTCACCAGCCAGACGGTTCTAACCGGTCCCGGGGCCACCTTCACAGTGGGGGACACGGCCGTCAATCAAGGCGGCGGCAGTGCCGCCACATCGATCACTCAGTACTACTTCTCTCCGCTGATCAGCAAGACAGCCAATGGTGCCCGTCTGCTCGGCGGGAACCGATCCGTTCCTGCCTTGGCTTCTGGCACGAGTTCAGCGGGAACTGCCAGCGTAACTGTGCCTCCCGACATGGCAACGGGAACCTTCTATCTGTTGGCCTGTGCCAACGACACCAACCTCGTCCCCGAGACCAACGAGAGCAATAACTGCGCCGCCGCCGCCAGCCGGGTCCAGGTGTCGCAGTAAGCGCCTCACCGGGCCGCCCCACCCGTCGCGGTTTCCGACGGGTGGGGAGCACCCGCGGGACCTGTTTGTAATATTTCGCCGGAATCGATGGCGAGCATCGGCCCGCAAGCTATTGAACACGGATATCTTGTGGACTTCGATCAAGAAATCTGTGAAGCGATATCTCCCGTGCCCAGCAGCCCACTTCCTTTGTAAAACCTACTTCCCTTCTAAATTAATGTCTCCCACGCCTACGTGAGCTCGGAGTTCGTACTTTCCGTCGCCATGATATTTGAGGCTCTTACCCAACCATCCCTTGCTTTCCCCGTAGGCGTCGCCGCTAACATCGCCAATACCGGAACTCGCCTGTACCAGCCGGTATCCCGCATGCCCGTTCTCCACGCGGATGTCGCCCACGCCCAACTCCAAGTCCTTGTCGCCCTCCACCTGTTCGACCGTCAGATCTCCCACCTTGTTGTGCACATCGAGGTTTGTGTTCGCCGGAACTTCCAGTTCGACATCGAACGTGGTGTTGCTGCCATAGGGCGCGTGAAACTCGACCATCGCATCGTTGCCGTGGACGTCGAAATCGACGCGCGCATCCTTCAGGTTGCTCTCCCGCCGCGATTTGACCGTGTAGCGCAGACTGATTTTGTTCGTCTCGCCGCGCCGGATGTGCATATCGCCCACTTTCAGCCGCACGTGCAGCAGGCCGCCCGCAACGAAATCACGCGCATCGCTGTGCGTCTCTTCATAGTCCCAATCGTGATTCGAACCGCCGGCCGCCCACGACGGCATTGCGCTCAACGAAATCAGAAACAGGTAAAGCAGAATTATTCTGTGAAGCGAATTCAAACGGACAAGAGACCTTCCATGCATGGAACACCTCTCGGGCGCGGATGCGCCTGCTGGTAGTACGCGGGGAATGCCGCCCTGGTTCCGAATTTCCGAGGAAGTTTTCGCGCCCTCCAGCTCCAGACCAGAATTCCAAGTCAGAGATTCCAGCCAGAGTCCGAAGCTAGAGTTCGGCGGCTAAGGCTGCCCCCGCCACTCGGTTATGTTCCGAAATCGGCGATGCCATTCCACACCAGTTGGACGGCGATGGCGAGAATCAGAAAGCCGAATATTTTGTTAATCGCGCCTACCGCGGTCGGCCCCAGGCGCCGCACCAGCGGACCTCCCAGCGAGAAGAAGAGCGTCACGCTGAGCGCGATCGCTGCCACCCCGATGACCATTCCGAGATATGCCGCCGTGTTCGCGACATGAGCGGCCAGCGCCATCACGACCCCGATCGCGCCTGGGCCAGACATCAGCGGCATGGCCAGCGGTGTCAGAGAAATGTCCTCTTTGCCTTCTGCCTCGTGAGTCTCCTCCGGCGTGATGCGAGCCGTCGAAGTCACCATGCCCCAGGCCGTGTTGGCCACGATCAGCCCTCCTGCAATCTTCAGAACCGGCAGCGAGATCCCGAAGAAATGCAGCACGAAGCGGCCGAAAAACAAGAACGTAACGAGGATGACGAAGACCCAGATCCCCGTCTTGACGGCAGTACGAAAACGTTCACCCGGGGTCCAGGATGCGGTCATCGTGAAGAAGATAGGAATGCCGCCGAAGGGATCGACGATCGGAAACAGGGCAAGAAAGGTCGCCGCGGCCGAGGCGGGCAGCGTGCGCAGGAATTCTCCGAGTCCGTGAGCCGATGGCATTCTGTTACTTGTAGCTTTCCAGCGTTTTCGCCGCGCGTTCGAGCGCAGCCGCCAGCGCGGCCAGCTGCTCCCGCGCTCGTCCGCTGTCTCCCTTGTCGAGAGCCTCATTCACGCCCGGGATCACAACGGCCGCATATCCCGTGTATTCCCCCGGGGCGTAAATGGCATGCCGGAAGAAGGGACGATGCGGCAATCCCTGCGGTACCAGCAGCGCGCGCTCGCCCCTTAGCAAGGCCTGGTTGAGCCGTTTCACATCGCGCGGCGGACTCTTCTGTTTGGCCAGGATCTTGGCGCCGGCGTTCTCAAACTGTCGAGCCGCTGTATTCACCGCTCCGAAATCAAGCACGCCATCGCCGAATATGCGATCAGCACGTTTGCGCGCCGCATCCAGATACACGTCGACTTCTTTTCCATACTCTTCATAGTCGTAAGGAAGAACGTCGGCGTCAGCCATGCGCACGGCTTCGAGCCCAAACACGCGCGCCATTTCCTGCTCGTAGACAAAATCTGGATCGCCGAATTTCTTGAACCAGGCGAAGTCGTCGAACACAGAGTGATACACGCCGTAAGCGCCGCTGGAACTTACGTCGCTCGATGGAACTCCCGAATGCTGGAGAAACGCGGTGTAGTCGGAGCCGCTGCCCAAATCTCCGACGGGCACATCGCCCTTCACTTGCGCCGCTGGACGTCGCCGACCGTCTCCGATCGCCTCGGTGGGCGACTGCGTCGATGGTGCTTCCGGCTGTGACGCCTTCTCCCACGCATCGTAAACCGTTCCTCCACTCGGGCTGGGCACAACTCGCGTGATGTCCCGCAGAAATTGCTTGAGACTAGGGACAGCCGACGCGCCAAACTTCGGCCCGGAGACCGCAACGTCCATGTTGAAGTACGCCGGAGCATTCGCCAGTTCCCGCTCGTGTTGCTCGACCCACTCGGTCGATCCCATCAGGCCTTCCTCTTCGCCGTCCCAGCTGCAGAACACCATCGTTCGTTTCGGTTTCCAGCCAGACTTCAGCAACTCGCCGACGCCGTGCACCGCTTCGAGCATCGCCGCCGTGCCGCTGTTCGGATCGACCGCGCCGTAGACCCACGCATCGCGGTGATTGCCCGCAACCACCCACTCGTCGGGCAGCTCGCGGCCACGCGCGCGGCCGACGACATCCCACAGTGTGCGGAACTGATAATCCTGCTTCAGATGCATCTTGATGCGCGCCGGTCCGGGACCCACGTGGTAAGTGAACGGCAACGCGCCCTGCCCCTCGCGGGGTGCGTCTGGTCCGGCGAGATGCTGCAGAATCGGCCACGCATCGTGATACGAAATGGGAGTCACTGGAATCTTCGGCATCTGCGCGGATTGCTGCGGAGAAATGCGCTGCGAGTCGGGTAGCGACGGCACCGATGCAACGCCAGGCGTGGTCGGATCGCCGGGAAATTCGAACATATAGCCGACCGAGCCGCGCTGCACGCCAGTATCGGGACGCCAGGGACCATCCGGATACTTATCGCCGCGGCGCCAACCGTCATCGGCAGGGTCGGAGTAGATGATCACGGCGGCCGCGCCGCGCTCCTGCGCCACGAAGACCTTGACTCCGCGAAAATTCTGGCCGTAGCGCACCAGCACGATCTTGCCGCGCACATCGACTTTCAGCTTGTCGAGCTTTTCGAAGTCGTCCGGCGTGCCGTAGTTGCCGTAGACCACGTCGGCCTCGACGTCGCCCGATGGCGACATGCCGTTGAAGGGCATGACGACGCGCGGATCATCCTGATAGGAATCGCCATCGACGTGTTCGCGCATGGGGCCGTGCATCTCGACGCCTGCCGGCGCTGTCATGTCGAGGCTGATCTCGGCGGGGTAGTTGATCCAGACTTTGTATTCGACGATCTCGGTATCAAGGCCGGCGTCGCGGAATTTCCGGGCGACGTAATCCGCCGTCGCCTTGTCCTCGATCGTTCCGGCCATGTGCGGCGCCTCCGTCAAGATGCGCAAGTGTTCTTCCGCCAGCTTGGGATCAGGCACCGCGAGGAAGCTTGATTCCGCAGCGGACTCCGCGGTTGCATCGCGAAAACCGAAGATCTCCGGAGATGCGGGAGGATTGCCGGCAGCGATTGTCGACGAACCAGACAACAGAATGGCGGACGAAAGAAGTGCTGCAGAGAACAGTCTCATGGGGCTCCGCGGTGAAAATTAGTAAGGTAGCATAGGAACGGTAAACCGTCCCACACGAACCTGATGAAGCGTCCATTAGTGACTTCAGCGAGAAGCACGATCCGTGCTTCGCAGGTCTCTTGCCAGGGAAGTGTCGACGCGGCTATCGTACCTGCCCGCTGCCGACAATCTCGTACTTCGATGAAGTAAGTTCTGCCAGCGCGAAGGGACCGCGGCAGTGGAGCTTTTGCGTGCTGACGCCCATCTCGGCCCCGAAACCGAATTCGCCGCCGTCGGTGAAGCGGGTGGAAGCGTTCCAGTAGACAGCGGCGGAATCGACGCCACGAAGGAACCTGCGGGCGTTCGCTTCGTCGCCCGTGACGATGCAGTCGGAGTGCCTGGTCGAGTATTTGTTGATGCGAGCGATGGCCTCGTCGACGTTCGCGACCACGGCGACAGCCATGCACAGACGCAGATACTCTTCGTACCAATCTGGCTCAGACGCGGGGCCGACGGGCAAGCCTGCCGCAAGCGTTCGAGCTTTGCCATCGCTGCGAACTTCAACACCGGCCTCGATCAGTTTCTTGACGATGCGTGGGATGTAATCCGCCGCAATGCCTTCATGGACGAGTAACTTTTCCGCGGCGTTGCAGACCGACGGGCGCTGCGTCTTGGCGTTAATGATGATTCGATCGGCCATGTCGAAATCGGCAAATTCGTCGACGAAGATATGACAATTCCCCGCTCCAGTTTCGATCACCGGGACTGAGGAATTTTCTGTCACGAAGTTGATGAGGCCGGCCCCGCCGCGCGGAATGATCACATCGACCAGTCCTCGAGCCTTGATCAGTTCCTGGACCGATTGCCGCGAACTGGAATCGAGCAGCTCGATCGCGCCCCCGGGCACGCCCGCGACAGAGTTCATGATTTCGGCCAGTCGCTGATTACTCTGTGCTGCTTCTTTGCCGCCGCGCAGCACGATGGCGTTGCCCGCCTTGAGGGCCAGCACCGCGGTATCGACCGTCACGTTCGGGCGCGACTCGTAGATGATTCCAACCACTCCGAGCGGAACCCGCACTTTACGAATATGCAGGCCGTTCGACCTGGTCCATTCGGCGAGCGTTTCGCCGATGGGATCGCGCAGCCCTGCGACCTCGCGCACGCCCCGCGCCATTTCATGGATGCGTTCGGAAGTCAGCAGAAGACGGTCGCGCATCGCGCCTTCAAGGCCGGAATTTTCCATGTCATCGCGGTTCGCGGCGAGAATGCTAATTTCCTGCGCCTCGATCGCGTCCGCAATCGCCAGCAGGAGCGCGTTCTTTTCTTCTGTCGAAAGCAGAGCCAGCCTGGCCGAGGCGGCGCGAGCCCGCTGCAGCTTTTCTTGTGTCGTCGCGGCGATGGTCAGGGCTGGCATCGTTTACTACTCTTCTTCTCGTGCTTGCTTAATAGTCTCCCGTGTTACTAATTCTTGCTCGGCGGGAAATACGTTCCGATCTTGCGTTGCATGCCCAGCGTGATCGCCTGGGGATGGCGCCCGTTCACGATCGCCACATGAACGCCGCCTTCGCTGGCCAGTTTCGCGGCACGCAGCTTCGAAATCATTCCGCCGCGACCCAACCCACTCTTGCCGTTGCACTGCGCTTCGATGGAGGGTGTCAGCTTGCGAATCTCGCGCCGCAGACGGGGTTTCTTGCGTCCGTTGGGAACCATGAATCCGTCAACGTTGGTGAGCAAAAGCAGCCAGTCGGCTTTGACGGCGGTGGCCAGCAGCGAACTCAACTCGTCGTTGTCGCCGAAGGCGCCCTCCAATTCGCGGACCGAGACGCTGTCGTTCTCATTCACAATCGGCACGACCCCCAGAGCCAGCAGTTCGGCAAGCGCGTTCTGCAGATTGCGATAGCGCACGGGCGAAGTGAAATCGTCACTCGAGAGCAGGAGCTGCGCCACGACTTTCTTGCCGAAGAACAAGCGCTCGTAGGTGTGCATCAGCTTGCTCTGGCCGACGGCGGCACAAGCTTGCATGCCGGGAACATCGCTGGGACGCTTCTCGAGAGCAAGGCCCGACATACCCGCAGCGATCGCGCCGGAAGTAACGATCAGATATTCGTTTTTCGACAGATCGAACTGGTCGACCATGCCGCGCAGCAGATTGATGTCGATCTGCCCGCCGGGAGCAATGAGACTGGTGCCGACTTTGATCACGACTCGCATCTTTGTGTGTGCGGACCGGGAAGATTCACTTTTCTTTCGCTGCCGCAAAACTCCGGCTGGAGTGCCCGGCGGGGAGGACAACATCTCTATCCTGCCGTTAGAATGGCTTTCTGGCAAGCTGAAAATCTTGTCGCCAGTTACCCTATGCCTGCCTCCAACGCCACCAGCCGCTTCTCTGATCGAGTTGAAAACTATGTGCGCTATCGGCCGGGATATCCCATGGAAGCGTTGCGAGTCTTGGAGAAAGAGTGCGGGCTCACCGCTGACAAAGTGGTTGCCGATGTCGCTTCCGGCACAGGACTGTGGACGCGCATCCTGCTGGAGAATGGAAACCGCGTCTTCGCAGTCGAGCCGAATGCGGAGATGCGGCAGGCAGGCGAGCGGATTCTGGCCGGATTTTCGAAATTTGCCAGCGTTGATGGAACGGCCGAGGCGACCACGCTTCCAGACGCAACCGCGGACTTCGTGACTGCGGCACAAGCCGCTCACTGGTTCCACCGGAAGAATTCGCGGCGCGAGTTTTTGAGAATTTTACGGCCGGACGGTTGGCTGGTTCTGCTGTGGAATGAACGGCTCACTGATAGCACTCCATTCTTGCGGGAGTACGAACAACTGCTGCTCACGTATGGCACGGACTATCAAGAGATTCGGCATGAGAAAACCACCGACGAGGTGAACGAGTTTTTCGATCCGGCGCCGTTTCAGCAACGAATCTTTGCCGTGCGGCAGGAGTTCGATTACACCGGGATTGAAGGACGGCTGCTCTCGTCGTCGTATGCGCCAGGGCCGGAACATCCCAAACATGCGCCCATGCTGCGCGAACTGCGTCGCATCTTTGAAGCACATGCCGTGGCCGGACGCGCGACCTTCGACTACAAGACGCGAGTGTACTTTGGACGATTGAAGTAATGGGAGGGAGAGAAGAAAGTGTCTGACGAAAAGTCGTTTCATATGACGCCCGAAGAATTCCGACGTCATGGACATGCGGTGGTCGACTGGATCGCCGAATATCAATCGCGCATCGAATCGTTCCCTGTGCTTTCGCAGGCAAAGCCAGGGCAGATTCGGGCTTCGCTCCCGGCGAAACCTCCAGCGAAGGGCGAGCCTTTTCAGGCGTTGCTGAAAGATGTGGAGCAACTGCTTCTGCCGGGCGTGACGCATTGGCAGTCGCCAAATTTCTTTGCGTATTTTCCATGCAATGCCTCCGGCGCGGGAATTCTCGGAGACCTCGTTTCTTCCGGTTTGGGCGTGCAGGGAATGTTGTGGTCGACCAGTCCAGCCTGCACGGAACTGGAAACGCACGTCATGGATTGGCTGGTTGAAATGCTGGGACTGCCGGAGAGATTTCTGTCGTCGAGCACCGGCGGCGGAGTCATACAGGATACGGCTTCCAGTGCGGCCCTGTGCGCGCTGCTGGCGGCACGGGAGCGAGCTACGAATTACGTCAGCAACAAGAAAGGATGCGGTGGACGGCTGGTCGCATATGCTTCGACCCAGACCCATTCGTCGCTGGAGAAAGCTGCGATGATCGCAGGGATTGGCGTCGAGAATTTACGCCTGATCGAAGTCGACGAGAATTTTGCGATGCGTCCGGAGGCGCTGGCGCGGCAGATCGAAGCCGACCGCCGGGCGGGATTCACTCCTTGTTTTGTGTGCGCCACGGTAGGAACCACTTCGTCGAATGCCATGGATCCGATTGCCGCGATCGGCGAGGTTTGCGGGAAAAACAATCTCTGGCTGCACGTGGACGCGGCGATGTCAGGCACGGCGATGCTATGTCCGGAGTTTCGCCACCTTGAGAGCGGAGTGGAATTCGCCGACAGTTACAATTTCAATCCCCATAAATGGATGTTCACCAACTTCGACTGTAACTGCTTCTGGGTCGCCGACCGCAAAGCGCTGATTCAGACGTTGAGCATTTTGCCCGAATACTTGCGGAATCAGGCGACGGAATCGGGCGCGGTCATTGATTATCGCGACTGGCATATCCAGCTGGGACGGCGCTTCCGCTCGCTGAAGTTATGGTTCGTGATCCGGCATTATGGCGTGCAAGGGCTGCAGCATCACATTCGCGAGCATGTCCGGCTGGCGCAGCAATTCGCGGGCTGGGTGCGTGCGGACGACCGGTTTGAACTGGCCGCACCGGCGCCGCTGAATCTCGTCTGCTTCCGGCACAAGGGTGGAGACGCGGCAAATCAAACGATCATGGACCGGATCAACCGCAGCGGCGACCTGTTCTTCACGCACACCAAGCTGAACGGAAAGCTGACCCTGCGCCTGTGCGTCGGACAGACACACACGCAAGCGCGGCATGTCGAGAAGGCCTGGAAGAGGATTCAGGAGGAGGCGGGAGGGTTAACGTCCACCGGTTAGTGTCCGTCCCCAAACCCTCCCGCCTTAGTGGATTCGCAACCCGGCAGAATTCACAACTGCACAATCTGTTCCAGCGCCGGGCGACTTCGGATGACCAGCGTTGCGCCCTTCAGCAACACCAAATGTCTTTTCTTGAACTCGGAGAACAGGCGGCTGACGGTTTCGCGCGTCGTGCCGATGATTTCCGCGATCTCTTCGTGAGTCAGCGTGAGTTTCACCTGGGCGGAGCCGTCGCTCTGCGTCGTCTTCGTCGACCAGGTGAGCAACAGCTTGGCAAACTTTTCCGACGGCGAAACGGCTAGGCCGAGCGTGCGAATCTCCTCATACGCCGTGTAGTAGTTGCGGCTCAATTGCTGCGCGACCCGCATCGCGACTTCGGGATCTTTCAGGAATTGCATCAACGGCTCGCGGGGAATGAAGTTCGCCTGGCCCGGTTCCATCATTTCGGCGGTGACTTCGTAGGGACGATTGGAGACGACCGCATTCAAACCGAGAACATCGCCCGGTTCCGATAGCTTCGTGATGATGGTCTTGCCGTCGCGCGATGAGGTCGAGAGCTTCACTTTGCCGGTGCAAAGAACGAATACGCCGCGCGACTGTTGCCCTTCAATAAAAAGCATGGCGCCCTTGGGATAAACGGCCGTGGACTTGATCTCATTCAGGCGCTGGCCCGCCTGCAGGGAGAGATTGCAGAAAAGGTGTTCGCCTCTTACCGGGCAGGTAACGCAGTTATCAAGGATATTAAGTCCATAAGGAGCACGCATCGCAACCTCCCTCGGGCGGCGGCCTCTATGGCCTCGGCCCACTCATCTGTAAGGGCAAGCGGCGAGCCAATTTCGCGGACGCTGAGGGGTTTCCCGACATGAGGCCGTATCTATAAGAAACAACGATGATTAGCGACGGCCCTTAGATTTCGGAGCGGATTGAGCCAAAAGTTCGGCGGAGGCCCTGTTGGGTTAATTCCCGCACATGGCTGTGTGATCTGGATCACCCTCATTCGTGATTTACGAACAGGAGTAACCACCTTGGAGATAACCATGCGGCATGAAGACTGGGTCAGTCTGCAGGGACGGTAACGGTCGTGCGAGGGGCGAGTCGGCGTTCGATTGAAGGATAGGTCGCCTCGGCTGCCGTTTCCAGCCACTTGCGGATCGTTGGCAAGGCTTCGCGCATCGCCATTTCACCGACGCGAATCAGGTCGCCGGAGCGCTTGAAATCGTCATAGGCAAAACCTGCAACATCGGGCTCAATAATCAGGTCGGCCGCTTGCCGCCATAACTGCGACATAGCATCCTGCGCGATCGAGAAGGATTGTCCGATGACGTCAAACAGATGACGGGGTGCGCCGCCCTTTGACCATGTGCCCTTGAGGTGGACTGCCAAGACGCGGTCGGCCCCCATTTCGCGCAAAGGGCGCGTGGGAACTGGATGTGAGAGCATGCCATCGACCAGGTAGCGGCCGCGAATTTCGACGGGCAAGAACATGCCGGGATAAGCGCAACTGGCGCGCACCGGATCGATGATCGAACCAGAGTGAAACACCACACCTTCGCCGCTATTGAAATCGGTCGCCGTCACCCCAAGAGGAATTCGGAGTTCCTCGAAGGTTTTCACTTTCAAGGTGTTGGCGAGGAACTTGATCATGCGGTCGTTGGAGGCGAATCCGCAGCGTGAGAGCGTCCAGCGAGCAAAGGTCGTGAACCGGGTATTGCGGGCCACTTCTTCCAGTTCTTCGATGGAGAGGCCGCTGCAATAGGTGGCCCCGATCAGAGCTCCGACGCTGGTCCCCGTGATGACGCGGACGGGAATCCCTTCCTGCTCAAGGACTTTGAGAACGCCGATGTGGGCGATGCCGCGGGCGAAGCCTCCGCCCAACGCCAGGCCAATTGCGGGAACGCGGGGAGCAGGAGCCGGGCCGCTCTTGCGGGATAGCTCCCGTCCGAAGGCTTGCACCGACCGGATAATCTTGCCCAGACTCTTCACTGCGAACCCCACATCTCCGGCGCCCGAACCCGGAACCCCTATCTACCTCTATCTAGAAGATTAAGATGCCACAACCGGACAGGAGGGTGTAGGGCACAAGTGTGCTATTTTCGGGTTACCTCGGAGACTTCCTGAATGCCGGTAATCAGTTACTGGCGGCGCTGCAAAGACGTGACGAAATTCCTGTATTCCTGCTAAGTTGCGAACGGTATGGTGCGTGAGATTTCGGCTGGCGGAGTCGTCGTTCGTCAGAAAGACGGCGGATGGTGGATGGCGGCCATTGAACTGCCCGCGACGCCCGACAGTGCCGGGCCCGGGAAAGGCAAAGCCAAGTTACGGCCAAAGCCGATTATCTGCCTGCCCAAGGGTTTGGTGGATGCCGGCGAGAAGGCGCTCGATGCGGCGCTCCGCGAAGTGCGGGAAGAGACCGGGATCACCGCCGTCCCCGTTACGAAGCTCGCCGACATCAAATACGTCTACGTGCGCTCCTGGGGCGACGGCGAGCGCGTCTTTAAGATCGTGAGCTTCTTCTTGCTGCAATATCAGTCTGGGCGGATCGATGACGTCACGGACGCGATGCGGATTGAAGTGGCGCGCGCCAAGTGGGTGCGGTTGGAAGAAGCACCCAAACTCCTGGCGTATCGCGGTGAGAAGCAGATGGCGAAGCGGGCGCTCGAATATGTCAAAGGCCACGACATGCAGTGATCGGGGCGCTAGATATATTTTTCTGAGGCGATTACCATGAGCAGTTCCGAGGTCCCGCCAGGATGTCGAAGGCAAGGTCAGATTCCGGCCTGGCAACTTCAATTCACGGGCCTCGCGACTTGAACTTCGTCCGCGGAAACCGCGCCCATTCAACTTCACCGATTGAACATCGCTCCTTGAAAAATTGATCGATAAAACCTCTACTGCCTGTGTCAATGTGTGGGCAAGACTTCATAGCGAGGCATATTCATGAAGCGCATCAATAAGGTCGCAATCCTCGGCGCTGGCACAATGGGCGCCCGTATCGCCGCGCATTTTGCCAATGCCGGTGTCCCCAGTTATCTGTTTGACATTGTTCCTCCCGACGCCGACGCTCCCGCGCGAAACAAAATAGCCGCGGCCGGGCTCGATGCCGCGAAGAAGTCGAAGCCCGCGGCATTCATGGAGCCGTCGCTGGCGCGCCTGGTGACCGTGGGCAACTTCGAAGACGACCTGCAAAAACTCGCGGAAGTCGACTGGATCATCGAAGCTGTGGTCGAGAATCTGGGAATCAAGCGGACTCTGCTGCGGAGAGTGGAGGCCATTCGCAAGCCTGGGACGATCGTGACCACCAACACCAGCGGATTGCCGGTGGGCAAAATTGCGGAAGGGTTCTCCGATGAATTTCGTTGGGCCTGGTTCGGCACGCATTTCTTCAATCCGCCGCGCTACATGCGCTTGCTCGAAATCATTCCCACGCCCGAGGCCGACCGCGCCGCGATTGACGCCATCGCACACTTCTGCGATGTGCGCCTGGGCAAGGGCGTGGTGATCGCGAAGGATACTCCTAACTTCATTGGCAACCGCATCGGAACATTTTCCGTGCTGAACGTCATGCGCCTGATGCAGGAAATGGATTTCAGCGTCGAAGACGTCGACGCGCTGACCGGCCAAGCCGTGGGATGGCCGAAGTCGGCAACCTTCCGCACCATCGACCTGGTCGGACTCGACATCCTTGGCCATGTCGTGGGCAACATGACTGCCAATGTCCATGATGAGCGCAGCGATCTGCAGCTGCCGGACTTCTTCAAGCAGATGCTGCAGCGGAAGTGGCTGGGCGACAAAACCAAGGGCGGCTTCTACAAGAAAGTAAAGGGCAGCGAGGGTCAGGAAGACGAGCGCATGACGCTGGATTGGAAAACGCTGGAATACCATACGCGCAGCAGACCGAAATTCGCCGCACTTGATGTGGCGAAAAACATTGAAGATACCGGCACGCGAGTGCGCGCTCTGTTGGGTTTGGATGGCAGCGGACCGCAGAAAAGCGACAAGGCTGGACAATTTCTGTGGACGGCTCTCTGCGATCTGTGGAACTACTCCGCGAACCGCGTGCCGGAAATTTCCGATTCAATCGTCGAAATCGATCGGGCGATGCGGCTGGGCTTCAACTGGGAACTCGGCCCGTTTGAACTGTGGGATGCCGCCGGCGTCGAAGCTACCGTGGCCCGCATGAAGAAAGAAGGCAAGCCAGTAGCGGCAAACGCCGAAAGGCTGCTCGCGACGGGACAAAAATCATGGTACGTCGACGACGCGAAATCTCCCGCGGGACGGAAGTATTGGGAACTGGGAACCGAAAGCTGGGATCCGGTGCAAGTGCCGGCAGGCGTGTGGTCGGTTACGGTTGCGAAGAAATCGAACGGCGTCGTGAAGAAGAATTCCGGCGCGTCGCTCGTGGATGTTGGCGACGGCGTCGGGTGCATCGAGTTTCATTCGAAGATGAACTCGCTGGGCGCTGACATCATCGGCTTGATCACGCAGTCACTGAAACCTGGCGGAGTCGGGGACAATTTCGACGCCTTCGTGATCACCAACGACGCCACGAATTTCTCGGTTGGCGCTAACCTGATGCTGCTCCTCATGAGCGTGCAGGAAGAAGAGTGGGACGACGTCGATCTCGCCATCCGGCAATTTCAGGGGATGACGCAGGCCATCAAGTTCTCCCCCAAGCCCGTTGTCTCCGCGCCATTTGGGCTGTGTCTGGGCGGCGGAACAGAAATTTCGCTGCACGCGGCGGCACGGCAACCGCATGCCGAGTTATACATGGGACTCGTCGAGGTTGGCGTTGGCTTGTTGCCTGGCGGCGGAGGCTGCAAAGAGATGCTGTTGCGAGCCGTCGACAGTGCGGCAGCATCGCGGAGCAAAGCATCGGGCGAAGCGCTCGCAGGATCGGTGGAAATGATGGAAGCGATGAAAAAAGCGTTCGAAACCATTGCCACCGCCAAAGTCGCGACTTCGGCGCATGAGGCACGGGAGTTCGGGTTCCTGAATGATTCCGACCGCATCACGATGAACCGTGAGCGTGTGCTCTCCGATGCGAAAGCACGCGCCTTGGAACTGGTGCGCGCCGGGTACGAGCCGCCGCTTTCGCGCAGCGACATTCCCGCCCCTGGCGAGAGTCTTGTGGCTGCATTGAAGATGGGCGTGTATCTCATGCGGCAGGGCGAATTCATCACCGACTACGAGGTCAAGCTGGGCGGAAAGATCGCCGAGGTGCTGTGCGGTGGCAACGTCACTCCGGGAACGCCGGTCAGCGAGCAGTACATCCTCGATTTAGAGCGTGAAGGATTCAAATCGCTCTGCGGCGAGAAGAAAACGCAGGAGAGAATCCAGTTCACTCTGAAGACCGGCAAAACGCTCAGGAACTAGAGGCCACGGCATCGGATCGCAGATCGATTGGCGCAAAAAACTGTTTATGAAAATACTCATTATGCAAACGCTCATCATGCCAATGGACAAAATTGCGCTCACTGTCGGAGTAGTCCTAATCACTCTCGCGCTCGGGCTCGAACCACTGCGCGCGCAGAATGCTCCACAGACAGAATCTCCGCCCGACGTGCCGGATGCGATCGCGGTGCCGGCGGGCGCGGACCCAGTGCTGTTCGTGCACGCCAAAGGATCGCAAATCTACACCTGTCAGGCGGGCGCGGACGGCACGTTCAGCTGGACGCTCAAAGGCCCTGAGGCGGAATTGAAAGACAGAAAAGATAAAGTGATCGGGCAGCATTCCGCTGATCCGGCCTCGAAGCTGCCGACCTGGAAGCTGAAAGATGGAAGCGAGGTCACCGGAAAGGCGGCAGCGCACGTCGACTCGCTCGATTCGGATTCGATTCCGTGGCTCCTGGTCAATGTCGTCAGCAACTCCGGAAAAGGGGCGCTCGCGAAGGTGACGATGATTCAGCGCGTTCACACGCACGGTGGCAAGCCCGGCAACGATGCTTGCGATGGGTCGCACAAAGACAAGGAAACCAGCAGCGGCTACACGGCTGACTACTACTTTTTCGCGCCGGCAAAGTGAATACTCAGGGTGGAACTGGCGCCGTATGGTGGACATCTAATTGATAGTTTGTTTGACCAGGGAGAAACCTTATGCGTGAAGTCATCATTGCCTCGTCTGTACGCACGCCCGTGGGCCGCGCCTACAAAGGCGCGCTCCGCGCTACGCGGCCGGATGAACTGGCTGCCGTCGCGATCAAGGGCGCGCTCGAACGAGTACCGCAACTCGAGACCAGAGAGATCGAAGACGTGATTCTGGGCTGCGCCATGCCTGAAGCGGAGCAAGGAATGAACGTGGCTCGCATCGCCTCACTGCGTGCGGGGCTGCCGGTCGAAGTGTCGGCGCTGACCATCAACCGGTTTTGCTCTTCAGGGCTGCAGGCGATCGCCATGGCTGCCGAGCGCATCATGAGCGGTGGCGCCGAGGTGATTGTTGCCGGCGGAACGGAGTCGATGACGATGATCCCGATGGGCGGACACAAAATTTCCCCCAACCCATGGCTCGTCAATCAATATCCGGACGCCTATCTTTCCATGGGACTCACTGCCGAGCGCGTCGGGCAGCGGTTCGGCGTTACGCGCCAGGCCGCGGATGAATTTTCGCTGCGCAGCCATCAGAAAGCGCTGGCGGCGATTCAGGCGGGTAGGTTTGAGGACGAGATCGTTCCCGTGCCGGTGAGTTTCAGTACGCCAAATGGATCGAAGCCGAAGCGGAAAGACATCGTGTTCAAAGTGGATGAAGGTCCGCGCGGGGACACGTCGCTGGAAGCGCTGCTTGCGCTGAAGCCGGCGTTTCATTTGAAGGGCACCGTGACTGCTGGAAATTCCTCGCAGATGTCAGACGGAGCGGCCGCTGCCGTCGTCATGTCGGCGGAGCGCGCAAAGGCGCTCGGCATCAAGCCGCTGGTACGGTACGTTTCGTTCGCGACCGCAGGATACAAGCCGGAGGAAATGGGTCTTGGTCCGGTGTTCGCGATTCCGAAAGCATTGAAAATGGCTGGGCTGAAGTTGTCGGAAATCGATGTGATCGAATTGAACGAAGCGTTCGCCGCGCAATCGCTGGCTGTGATCAAAGAGGCGGGACTGGATCCGGAGAAAGTGAATCCCAATGGCGGCGCGATCGCCCTTGGACATCCACTGGGATGCACGGGCGCGAAGCTGACTGCGACCGTGATCCGTGAAATCAAACGCCGCAGCGCGCGCTACGGAATGGTGACGATGTGCGTAGGCGGAGGCATGGGCGCGGCAGGAATCTTCGAGAATCTCTAACCACGACGGGCGCGAAGTATCACGCAGGGAAGTTTTCCCTGCAAGCGACCTTCGTGTCACCTCGTTCTCCTGTTTCCCCCACGAAACACCCGTTACTACCGGTGTTTGCGGCCTATCATTCCCTCCGCCGCCGCATTAGAATTGCAGAATGCTGACCTGTGCTAATCGCAGGCTTGGCGGTTTTCTGGGCGTCTTTTACAGCGAGGGATAGACATGGCAACCACCACGGCAGTTCCCAAGACCAGGATCGCAGGCGGCAGCTTTCTGCTGGAATCGAGGCGGACCGACGAAGTCTTCACCCCGGAAGATTTCACCGAACAGCACCAGTTGATCGGGCAGACCGCGGAAGAATTCGCGGTCAACGAAATCGTGCCCAACATCGAGAAGATTGAGCACAAGGATTTCTCGATCACACGCGATCTGCTCAAAAAAGCGGGCGAACTGGGACTGACTTCGGTGGAGATCCCCGAGGCTTACGGCGGGCTGGAAATGGATAAAGTCACCGCCGCCGTGATCGCGGACCATATCGCCAAGTACGCGGGCTTTGCCACCACCTGGGGCGGGCACACCGGCATCGGCACGTTGCCGATCGTTTATTTCGGTACGGAGGAACAGAAGAAGAAATATTTGCCACGGCTGGTGGCGGGCGAGATTGTCGGAGCATACGCGTTGTCGGAGTCAACCTCTGGTTCTGACGCGATGAACTGTCGCACTCGCGCCGAGCTTTCGGGGGATGGCCAGCATTACATCCTCAATGGCGAAAAAATGTGGATCACCAACGCCGGCTTCGCCGACCTGTTTACCGTTTTTGCGAAAGTGAACGGGGAAAAATTCTCGGCCTTTCTGGTGGAAAAGGACTTCCCGGGATTCTCCGTGGGCGCGGAAGAACACAAGATGGGAATCCGCGGATCGTCCACCTGCCCGATCATCTTGAACGACTGCAAAGTCCCCGTGGAAAACCTGCTGGGAGAAATCGGCAAAGGGCATCTGATCGCTTTCAACATTCTGAACGTCGGGCGGTTCAAGCTGGGAGCGATGTGCGTTGGCGGCGGTCGCGTCTCACTCGAGAACGCCATCGGCTATGCCAAACAGCGCAAGGCATTCGCTAAGGTCATTGCGGACTTCGGGCTGGTCCGCGAAAAAATCGCCAACATGGCGGCTCTTCTTTATGTGGGCGAGTCGCTCGTTTACCGCACGGTTGCGATGATGGATTCCGCTCTCAGCGAGGTCGACAAATCGGCAGCGGATGCCGCGAAGCAGACTCTAAAAGCGATTGAAGAGTATGCCGTCGAGTGCTCGATCATCAAGGTATGGGGTTCGGAGATGATCGACTACATTGTCGACGAGACGGTACAGATCTATGCAGGCTACGGCTTTGTCGAAGAGTATCCCGCCGAACGCGCCTATCGCGATGCCCGCATCAACCGGATCTTCGAAGGGACGAATGAAATCAACCGGCTGATCATTACGGGTTTTCTGTTGAAACGGGCGATGTCGGGACAGTTGCCGCTCATGCCCGCGATCAAGAAACTGATGGACGAAGTGCTCTCCGGGCCGTCGGCCAGCGAGGAACTGGAAGGGGCGCTGCCCGAAGAGCGCAAGCTCGTGGGGCAGGCCAAAAAGCTGGGATTGTTCGCGGCCGGTGCGGCGACGCAGAAATACATGCAGGCAATTCAAGACCAACAGGAGATCATGGGCGCGATCGCCGACATGACCATCGAAACCTACGCAATGGAATCCGCTGTATTGCGCGCCCAGAAGATTGCTGAGGCAAAAGGTGAAGCTGCGGCGGCCCTGCCGATCGCAATGACACGAGTTTATCTGTCCCAGGCATTCGAGAAAGTCGAGTCCGCAGCGCGAAAAGTGATTGCCGCCGTCGCCGACGGCGACATGCTGCGGACACAGCTTGCCATCCTGCGGCGGCTGGCCAAGTACGAACCGTTCAACACCATCGAACTGCGGCAGCAGATCGCGCAGAAAGTGATTGAGCGCGGCAAGTACTCGTTGGGCTAGAAACACGCGCTCGCGTTCTCATCCTGAGTGGAGGCGAAGAGCCTGCCCCGAGTCTGACGAAGGGATCTATACCCTCCCCCTAGGTGCATGGCTCCTTCAGGTCAAACCCCTCGGCAGCGCAACGCTGCATCCTCCCGCTGATTGTCCCTCCGGGTATCAAAATTTGCTCTGTTCTGATAAAACGTCTGCATGAAAATCAGCCGGATGTTGTTCGTTTCCTTCTTCAGCTTCTTGCTGTTTGCCAGCACTCTTCTTGCACAGGGAAACAATTCTCCCTCGGCCAATCTAGCGCTCACGCCGCCCATGGGATGGAACTCATGGAACAAATTCGCCTGCAACGTGAGCGAAGACCTGATCAAGGACATGGCCGATGCAGTCGTGAAGTCGGGGATGAAAGACGCGGGATATGTGTACGTCAACATCGACGACTGCTGGCAGGTGAGTCGCGACTCGAATGCCAATATCGTCGCCGACCCGCAACGATTTCCGCATGGGATGAAAGCCGTGAGCGATTACATCCACTCCCTCGGCCTGAAGTTCGGTATCTATTCCGACGCGGGATCGAAAACTTGCGCGGGACGGCCCGGCGGCCTCGGTCACGAGTATCAGGACGCACTGCAATATGCGGCGTGGGGCGTGGACTACTTGAAGTATGACTGGTGCAACACCACGACTCAGGATGCGAGGGCCTCCTATGCCAACATCCGCGCCGCTCTCGATGCGTCGGGGCGGCCCATCGTGCTCAGCATTTGCGAGTGGGGCACGGCGAAGCCTTGGCTTTGGGGCAAGGAAGTTGGCGGGAATCTGTGGCGAACCACCGACGACATCAACGATCGCTGGGGCGGGAAAGTGAAATGGCCCGACGGCAGTTGCTGCTCCAATGGCGTGATGTCCATCCTGGACTCGCAGGTTGGATTGCAGTCATATGCGGGGCCGGGGCATTGGAACGATCCCGACATGCTTGAAGTCGGCAACGGCGGCATGACCGACACGGAATATCGCTCGCACTTCAGCCTGTGGGCCATGCTGGCGGCGCCGCTCATTGCAGGCAACGATCTGCGAAATATGCGGCCCGAAATTCGCGACATCCTCACCAACAAAGAGGTCATTGCCGTCGATCAGGACACTCTGGGCCGCGAAGGCGAGCGAGTTGCCAGGAATGGCGATCTGGAAGTCTGGTCGAAACAATTAAAGGATGGCAGCCGCGCCGTCGCGCTGCTGAATCGCGGAGAGAGTGAACAGCAAATCTCGGCACACTGGGAAGATCTCGGTTACCCCGCGGGAGTCAGTGCGGCGGTACGCGACTTGTGGGGGCACAGGGATCTCGGCAAGTTCACCGGAACATTCTCGGCACCGGTGGCATCGCATGCCGTAATGATGGTGACGGTAAAGCCGTAGATCGCGTCCGCAAAGAACAGCGTCTAGCTTGTAATCCCGCGATAGAGTTGGGACGCAAACATGGCGCCGCGCCAGTACTCCACGTGAGCGGCAAGGGGCGTGTGCGCGGCGGGATCGACGACATTCTGCACAGCTTTAGGATGAAGCGCGGCGGGCGCTACCGCCGCCGGATTCCTGGCGTTGTTTCTGTTCGGCGGATCGTAGTAGTCGAGATGCCCGCTGATGATGTCTGATCTCGACCACAAATTAACCCACTCGTGCGGCCGATGATGATAATTGGCGATCATCGGCTGAACCGCGGCCGCCGCGACTTCGCGCACCGCCGAATTCATATCTTTCTGGGTGCGAAAGATGAATGCGGTCTTGTCGAGCGGAGAGCCGAACGTCAGAAACATCCGCGTTCTCTCGGCGGCGCGCAGCGGCGCGCCGTTGAATCCCTGGTCCAGAAGAAGGCCATTGAGCACGTCGTAGCCAATGACCGACCCGAGCGAGTGACCGGCCACAATAATCTTTTCGTAAAGGAATGCGTCGTCGTTGGCGGTTCGGGCACGATAGACGGCGCTCGCCACTTGCATCACCGTCTGCCAAATCTGCTGTCGCAGTTCCCAGAACTTGCTGACCGTGTGAGCGGCAATGTACGCGGCAACATCACCGACATATTCGATGAGTAAGAGCCGCACCCAACGGGCCAGCAGAAATTCCAGAGTCCAAAGAAGCAACACAAGAAATGGGAAGGTGTCGACGAATTTCTCCCACCCAGCTTCCGGAGTGAGGAATTCCGGATGGATCCAGCTCATCAGGCGAAGCGCCGTGAGTGTCGCCGCGTAGAGAATCGCCGCAGCTCCCGCCGTGACAAAGAACCAGGCGACGAAGTGCAGCGCCGCGCTCCTCAAAAGTCCGATCAGAATTCCCACTGCAATCAACAAACCTGCCGCATCGATCAGTAATAAGTCCCAGGTCAGCCCGACGAGAAGCAGACCTGCCGGGAAGGATTTCGCTGCTCCAATTGCCCGCGAAGCCGCCGCAGCCACGACCACGGCGTTGACCAGCAGCAACGCAGCCAGCAATGCCACCACCCCCAGGAATGCCAGCGTCAGCGCGAGCCTTTTGAGTTTGAATCGTTGTTCGGCGCCAAACATCCAGCGCTTGAATGTTCCCGCTTCCGTGTTGGAGATTCCGTTCCAGCCGGCATTGAACAGAAAGCTGATCACGTCTGCTGCCGTCACTTTTCCCGCGGTCAGCGGAGCCCAGTAGGCTTCATAGATGTGCACCTCGCGTGTGACGTTCTGCGTGTCAGTGATGGTAAATTCGGCGCGCATCAACTCGGGAGCGGCAGCATCGTCAGATGTACTCAGGCGAACATACCGCATGACGGGTTCGTTACAAACCGCGCCCGCATTGGAAGCGCCGAGTGCGACGGCGTAGGCAACATCTTCGATGGTTTCGTAGGGAACCTGCTGGCCCATCCCGTGCGCCACCAGAATGGCAACGTGCTCGGGATGTTGTGGCGTCTGCGGCGGTTGAGGAGAATACTGCCCGGCTTGACTGCGGAAAACCTGCTGCGGACCAAGTGTAGGTTGCATCGCGCACACCTCGCCCAGCCTCGATTGATGACGAGGGAAGATTGACGGAGGAAGTATGCCGAAGGAAACTCACCTGCGCAAACCTATTCGTGAAACTTGGCGTTTTTGGACGCGTTCCCCGTTCTAGTCCTTTGGGAAATTCGGGTCGGCCTTCACTTCCTCGATTTGAGCCGTGTGGCGCGCGCTATGGGCCGAGATCAGCAGCAACCACTGATATCCATCCAGCGTACCGAAGACAGGATGATCGAAGAAATGGTCGCGTAGATCGTCATTCGTGGTGCGGATGTAATCCATATTGGCGGCGCGGCTAGCCTCAAAAGCCTTTGTCAGCTCGGCTTCCGTCGCCCAGCGGCCGGTGGGACGCAGCATCTCCGGCGCCTGAGCCTTGTGGCTGCGATCCGGCATTCTTTCCAGGATCAGCTGATCTTTACCTTTGACCTGCTCGCGCTTTTCGGGAGCGGCGGGAGATTGCACGACCTTTTGCACGAGTCCGAAGATCGTCGACTCTGAAACTGTAATGTGTTCGGCAACCTCAGCAACCGACCAGCGGTCGGGGGCGGGCTTGAAGGTCCATTGTTTCAGCGAAAGCCCCGCAATCGACTTCAGAAAATTATCGCGTGTGGTCTGGAACTGCTGTAGGGCGAATTCCCGTTCCTGTGCCGTCAATGGCATTGCCGCAGTCTGCTGAGCAGCCGGTGGTGCAGTCTGCGCCACGGCGGAAGCGAGCGTAAGGCAAAAGATCGCGAGCCCCCAGATCACTGCGCTTTTGTTTACCTTCATGAATTCCTCCCGGGAGATTGGCATACAGATGCGGGGTTGCAAACGAGGATGCAAAATCATTCGTCCGTCTTCTTCAGCTCCCCTTCTTTAGTTCTTTTTCGTTTCGTTCTTCTTTTTTAGTTCTTCCATCACGCTCTGGATCAGCTCTTTGGCGTCGGTAAGGCTTTTCATGATGATCTGGATATCCATGACAGGTTTGCCCGGCCAGCGCTGGCTCTGGCAGTAGACGCCGTGCTGGCCGACCAGGGCCATGGCGTCGGTGATCATGTCCATGGTGACGGCGAGACGCCCGCGAGGCACGCCCATCATGGTTTCGTAGTGTTCCAGTTCTTCCTGCTTTTCGTCGAATACCGGCATTGGACGATTGTATCCGCCTCTATGCGGGGAGCATAATGAGCTCCGCTGACAAAATCCCTGCTGTCACGTCAAAAGCTCTTGGCAATTCCACCTCAAAGGAGAGACTATGCAAAAACCAATCGCCCTTTTCACTGTGCTCACTTTTCTGCTGACCGCCGTCAGCTTTGCCCAGATGGGCGGAAACCGGCCGAGCCCGGCCGCGTCTGCGTCGTGCGATCTGGGCGGAGGCAAAACCATCAAGACCGATTACTCCAGCCCGCGCATGAAAGGACGCAAGATCTATGGCGAACTGGTTCCGTTCGGCAAGGTCTGGCGGACAGGCGCGAATGAAGCGACCACTTTCGTCACAAGTGGGGAAGTCATGGTGGGTGGCGCCACCGTCCCTGCCGGAAGCTATACCCTTTTCACCGTGCCCAACGCCGACAACTGGACGCTGATCATTAATAAGAAGACCGGCGAGTGGGGAATTCCATACAAATATGAAAGCGATGAACTCGCTCGCGTCGATATGAAGGTGTCTTCGCTGCCCTCGCCTCTGGAAGATTTCACCATCAGTTACGACAAAACTGGCGGTGGCTGCCGGCTGCGGATCGACTGGGCGTCGACCCGCGCATCCGTAGAGATCATGGCGAAATAGTTTATTCCCCTGATTGTTGAATGAAATTCCTTCGTCGCCGAATGAGGGGTTTCATTCAACAATCATTCGACGATTTCAGTGAAACAATCAAAAAATCGGCAACCAACAATTTCCTTCGGGCGTACAATTCTGCCAACGGCATTCCCACGGGAGGTGTCCATGCCCGTTTATGACTATGTTTGCCTCGATTGTCATAAGCCCTTTGAAACTGTCCTCACTCTAAACGAACACGACAAGGAAGTTCCCAAGTGTCCTCATTGTGGCAGTAAGAATGTGGAGCAGGAAGCGGCCGCGTTTTTCGCGATGACTTCCAGGAAGAGTTAGCGCAGGGATTGCGGGCTCGATCGGGTGAGATTCAGCGCGTCTGTTGCCGAAGCGCGTCGACGGCCTGTCGCGCCTCGGCAAAGCCAGGGGAGATTTTCAGCGCCTGCTGATACGCCTCAAGCGCCGCAGCGGAACGTCCCGCTTGCTCCAGCGTGCGGCCCAGTTCGAGGTAGCCCGCGGCGGACGGCTGGACGTCCAGTGATCGCGAAATATCGCGGATCGCCTCGTCGATCTTGTTCTGTTGCCGCGCCAGCAGCCCGAGTTCAAGCCACGCATTGAACTGGTCGGGATTGAGTCGCAACGCCCGCTCGAAATTGCTTCGGGCCTGCTCCTCGTCTCCTGACGCGCGAAAGGCAGCGCCCAGGTTGGCGTAGGTTTGCGCCAGCAAACCGGGATCGGAAGTGAGTCTGATCGTCTCCTCATATTCTGCGATCGCCTCGCGCATCTGGTTGTGAGTCTGATCGTAAGTCCCGAGGTTGCTGCGGCTCATCGGATCTGTTTGGTTGATGCGCGCCGCCGCCTCGAAATGAGGGTGGGCTTCCTCCTCTTTGCCCTCAAGGATCAGGGCGCCGCCAAGATTGTCCTCGGCAATAAAATTGTTCTGCGTGACCGCCAGCGTGTGCGACCACAGATCGTAGTTGCTCCGCCAATAGCCGATTTGCCGGTGGGTTGAAAACGCCAGGGCGATGAGGGCAATCGCAGCCGGAATTGCTATCCAACGAGCAGACATTTTTTTCTCTGCCCAATCCGCGATTCCGAATGCGATCATCACGAAGATGCCGATCAGAGGAATATAAGCGTAACGGTCGGCCATGGCGGCGTCTCCGACCTGTACCAGACCGATGACGGGAACGAGCGTTCCCAGGAACCATAGCCATCCCACGGGCAGGTAGCGGCGAGCCCGAAATTTCAAAGCAATGACCGTAACTGCAATCAGAACGATCGTGGCAAGTGCGACTCGCCACGCACCGAGCGCGTCGCCAGGATGCGGATATAAAGGCGCCAGCTTCGCAGGCCAAAGCATTTTCCACAGATACATCGCGTAGGCGTAGACCGCATTGCCGACCCGCACTCCGAATGAGAACTGTTCCGCCGTCCGCAGAGCGCCGCCGGATTGTTGCGCCCGTATCGTAATGACGGCGCTGGCCGCGGAGAGTCCGAGCAGCGGAATTTTCTCAAGAACAAGTCTTGACCAGGAAAACGCTGGCAATCTGTTACCAGGCTCCGCGTTCGCCCCTCCAACCCGCGCAAGCGGCCAGTAATCGAGCAGCAACAAAGCGAACGGGAGCGTGATCACCATTGGCTTCGAAGCGAGTCCGGCCACGAACAGCGCAGCGACCGCCAAATAGCGCTTCCAGTCGGGCTTTCTCGCGTACCACCCGTATGCCCAGAGAGTGAGGAAAAAGAACAGCGTGCAAAGAAGATTTTTGCGCTCCGCGACCCAGGCCACTGACTCCACGTTGATGGGATGTAAAGCAAAGACCGTCGCGACGAAGAGGCTCGGGCCCGTACGGTGCGTCGCCCAGATCAAGAGGAGAAAGAGCAGCATCACGTTGACGACATGCAGCAGCACGCTGGTGAAATGATGTCCGGCGGGATTCAGGCGAAACAGGGAATAATCAAGCGCATGCGACATCCATGTGAGCGGATGCCAATTCGCCTGCTCGGTCGAAGTCAGCGCCCAGGCGACAGTGTCCGCGGTCAGCCCCTGTCGCACGTGCGGGTTCTCGGTGACGTAGCGGTCATCGTCATAATTGACGAACGGATGGCTGTTGACCGGGTTATAGAGTGCCAGCGTAATCAAGGCAAGCAACAGACACACCAACGGATTCCGCTTTTCAACGGCAGCGAACACGCCGGCCGCCTTGGTCTCGGATGCTGGCTTGGTTTTCGGAGGCAATGAAGAGATTTAACCACAGCGCGCACGCCGGAACACAGAGGCTCAGCTCATCAGGCAACACGGAAGTTACTGGCTCAGGCTCTGCGATCTGCAATCGCCCTGAGATGCGCGATTAGGGAGCAGGCTTCCACCGCAACACAGGTTTTCTGGCAGCGGCGGTTTCATCCAGGCGCGAAACCCGCGTCGAATGCGGAGCATCGAGCACGGTCTGCGGGTCTTCTTTCACTTCCTCTGCAATCGACTTCATCGCCTCGACAAATAGATCCAGCTCTTCCTTAGGCTCGCTTTCGGTCGGCTCGATCATCAGCGCCCCCGGCACAATCAGCGGAAACGCCGTCGTATAAGGATGGAATCCGTAATCGATCAGGCGTTTGGCAATGTCCATGGTCCGCACGCCTTTTTTCGCCTGCAGCTTGTCGCTGAAAACGACCTCGTGCATGGTAGGCGTCGAATATGGCAGGTCGTACGTGCCTTCCAGCCCCTTGCGAATGTAGTTGGCATTCAGAACGGCGTCTTCGGTCGTCTGCCGCAGGCCGTCCGGACCGTTCGCCTGAATGTACGCCAGCGCTCGCACGAACATTCCGAAGTTGCCGTAGAACGCGCGCACCCGACCGACGGATTGCGGACGGTCGTAATCGAAGCCGAGAGTGCCGTCCGGCTTCGCAACCACCACCGGCGCCGGCAAGAAGACCTCGAGCGCTCTCTTAATCGCTACCGGGCCCGATCCCGGACCGCCTCCGCCGTGAGGAGTCGAAAATGTTTTGTGCAAATTCAGGTGCATGACATCCACACCGAAGTCGCCGGGACGCGCCTTTCCGACCAGCGCGTTCATGTTCGCGCCATCCATGTAAAGCAGGCCGCCCTTGGCATGCAGAATGTCGGCAATCTTGTGAATGTCCTGCTCGAAAACGCCCAGAGTGTTGGGATTGGTCAGCATGAGCGCGGCGACATCTTCGTTCATCTGCGCTTCGAGCGCGGCGATGTCGACCATGCCGCGCGAGTCCGATTTCAGATTCTCGACGGCATAGTTCACCATGGCCGCCGTCGCCGGATTCGTTCCGTGGGCGGAATCAGGAATCAGAATTTTCTTCCGCGCATTCCCTTGCGATTGATGATAGGCGCGGACCATGAGCAGCCCGGTCATCTCGCCGTGAGCGCCTGCGGCTGGCTGCAGCGTGATCGCATCCATGCCGGTGATCTCGATCAGGCACTCGCTCAGCGTCTTAATAATGCGCAAGGCTCCCTGCGAAATTTTCTCCGGTTGATATGGGTGTCCGTTCGCAATGCCCTCGACCCGCGCCACTGCCTCGTTCACGCGCGGGTTGTACTTCATGGTGCACGAGCCCAGCGGGTACATTCCCAGATCGATCGCGTAATTCCACGTGGACAGCCGCGTGAAGTGGCGGATGATTTCGATCTCGCTGACTTCGGGCATGTTTCCCAGATCTTTTCTCTCGGCCGCGCCGAGCAGCTTCGCCGTGTCGACTTCCGGCACGTCGAGTGGCGGGAGCTTCCACGCGGCCTTGCCGGCCGACGATTTTTCGAAGATCAACCCCTCATTCTGACTGACGTGGCGGGTCGCCTTGCGGGTCATGTGCTTCATCGCGCCACCTCTTCCACTTCCTCTTTAGCCGATCGCAACGAACGCTCACTTTCCGCAACCAACCCGACTGCAGTATCGATTGCCGACCGCGTGGTGAGTTCGGTACAGCACCACAACGCCGCATTCCCCAGTTCGGGATAGAACTTCTTCAGCGGCAAGCCGCCAACGATCCTGTGTCCGAGTAGGCGGCCGTTGATGGCATACGGATCTTCGCTGGTTTGCACTACGAATTCGTTGAACCGTGGAGCGTCCCCGAACAGAACCTTACCGTGCTTCGCGAACTGGCCCGCTGCATATGCGGTCTTCGCCAGATTCTGCTTGGCCAATTCCTTCAGCCCAACTTTGCCATAGACTGTCATGAAGATGTTGACCATGAGCGCGACCAGAGCCTGGTTGGTGCAGATGTTCGATGTCGCCTTCTCCCGACGAATGTGCTGCTCGCGGGTCGCCAGGGTCAGAACGAATCCGCGCTTGCCCTGCTTGTCGGTGGTTTGTCCGACAAGACGGCCGGGCATCTGACGCACGTTCTTTTCACGCGTGGCGATCACGCCACAATACGGACCACCGAATCCCAAAGGCACGCCGAACGATTGCGCTTCCATCGCGATCACGTCAGCCTGCCGCGGCGGTTCGACGATCCCGAGAGAAACGGCCTCGGCAATCGAAACCACCAGCATCGCCCCGCGCTGATGCGCGATGTCGGCAATCGCGTCGATGTCTTCGATCGTGCCGAAGAAATTCGGCGATTGCACCAGCACGCACGCCGTCTCCGCGGTGATTAGCCTCTCCGCTTCTTTCAGGCTCAATCGTCCGTCGCCACCGAAGCCCGCGATCGACAGCGGCATACCCTGGTGCGTCGCGTAGGTTGCCAGCACTTCGCGATACTGCGGGTGCAGACCGCGCGATACCACCACCGACCGCCGCCCCGTCAGGCGGACGGCCATCATCACGGCTTCGGCCGCGGCCGTCGAACCGTCGTACATGGAGGCATTCGCGACCTCCATGCCGGTCAACTCGCAGATCATCGTCTGGAACTCGAAAATAGACTGCAGCGTTCCCTGGGAAATCTCCGCCTGATAGGGCGTGTATGCGGTGAGAAATTCGCCGCGCGAAATCAGCGAATCGATAATGACCGGACGGTAATGAAAATAGGCACCTGCCCCCAGAAAGCTGAGATAGCCGTCGCCATTCTCGCGCGAACGCTGGCGGAAGAAGTCGACAATCTCTGACTCCGCCATCTGGCGGGGAATCTTGAGGTCGCGGGTCAGCCGGTACTCGGCGGGAATCGGAGCAAACAAGTCATCAACCGTGCGCAAGCCGATTGCCTTCAGCATGGCTTCGCGGTCGGCCGGAGATTTAGGTAGATAGCGCATAGGGAACTCTTTAGATGTACCTCGGGGTCATCTGGATTGAGGCCGCTCGGACTTGGTTTGAATCGAGTGCAAAACTCATCGGCTAGCGACCCGCTGCCTGCAAAGCCTCAAGCGCGAAGGACAAGTGATACGAAAGGGTGTCAGTGTCCTGCCTCTTCCGCTACAAACTTCTCGTAATCGGCCGCGGACAACAGGCCGTCGAGTTCGGATGGATTTTTCAGCGTCAGCTTGACCATCCACGAACCGTGAGCGTCTTTATTCACTTTCTCCGGAGACGTGGCCAGTTCCCCATTGACCTCGGTGACCGTGCCAGACGCGGGGGCGAACAAGTCCGACACGGCTTTGACGGATTCAACTGTTCCAAATGTCTTGCCGGCCGTCACTTCCGCGCCAACCTTGGGCGTCTCAACGAAGACGATGTCGCCCAGCGATTCTTGCGCGTAGTCCGTGATGCCGACGGTTGCGGAATTGCCGTTCACCTGAATCCACTCGTGTTCTTTTGTATATTTGCGATCTGTAGGGTAAGACATAAAAGCATCTAGCTCCTGGCTGCTAGCTTCTAGCGAAAATCCTTTGTGTACCCGTGGCTAACTGCTCTTCTTCGGCCGCTTATAAAAAGGAGTCGGAACCACGACCGCGCCTACGCCCTGACCTCTGATTTCGACTTTCAGCCCCGTTCCGATGGCGCCTGATTCCACCGGCACGTACGCCAGCGCAATATTTTTCTTCAGAAACGGCGCCGGAGATCCGCTCGTGACATATCCCATCTCGCCGCCGGTGCTGTCGAGCACTTTGTATCCGTCGCGGGCGATGCCCCGATCCGTCATTTCCAGCCCCACCAGCGTTCGCTTTACGCCCGCGGCCTTCGCTTTCTCCAGCGCCGCCTTCCCGACGAACTCGCGCTTCTCCATCTTGCAGAAGCGATCAAGCCCCGCTTCCCAAACATTAATGGTATCGGAAATCTCGTGGCCGTAGAGCGGTAGCTTGCCCTCGAGGCGCAACGTATTCCGCGCCCCCAGGCCACAAGGAACCGCGCCAAACTCCTTGCCTGCATCCAGAATCTCGTACCACACTCGCGCGCTGGTCTCTTCGTCCGACGGAATGTAAATCTCAAATCCGTCCTCAGCAGTGTAGCCGGTGCGCCCCATCAGAACGTTCTTCAGGCCGCAAACCGTGCCGTGTGTCACCCAGTAGAACTTCACCGCGCTCAAGTCGGCATCCGTCAGCTTCTGCAGCAGATTCACGCCCTTCGGTCCCTGGATCGCGATCTGCGTGTAGTCGTCCGAGAGATTCTCCACGGCGCAGTTGAACTGGCCAGTATTGCCACGCACCCAGCTGAAATCTTTTTCGCGCGTGCCCGCGTTAATCACCAGCAGATACTCGTCTTCCGCCAGCCGATGGACGATCACGTCATCAACGAACGTTCCCTCTGGATAGAGCAACGCCGAATATTGTGCCTGGCCGATGGAGAGCCGCGACGCATCATTCATGGAAATGTGCTGCACCGCGGCCAGCGCCTGAGGACCAGCCAGCCGTATGTCGCCCATGTGGCTGACGTCGAAGATGCCAACGCCCGTGCGGACCGCCATGTGCTCGTTGATGATTCCGCAGCCAATCGTTGCCGGATACTCGACCGGCATGTCCCAGCCGTTGAACTCCACCATCCTCGCTCCCATCTGGCGATGGACGGCGTTCAGCGCGGTTTTGCGAACCGTGGGCGCCTCTACCGAAGACAATCAAAACCTCAATCACGACCAGTGGCTGGCCTGCCGGGGATGATGTGACTGATTACCGTAACACGCGGTTTTTCGGCGGGTCAAACCGGAAGAGCTTCAACGCAAGGCAACCTGAGGTCGCCGAGGAATCGAGAGGATTTCCATGCCTTGCCATTCCGAGCAAAGCGGGGATTTTCACCGAATCAGGAGGATCTGTGGCCCATTCTCGGTGTCGTCTGTGGATGGGACTTCGGGGTTACCGTCCGAACTGCACCGTCACTCTTGATCCGGCCGGTACGTGGGTACCCGCGCCGGGCGATTGCTGGCGGGCCACTCCGCTGCCGACCGCCTCGAGTTCCAAACCCGCATCCTGCGCTGCTTCCAGAGCTCCACGGACCGTTTTGCCGACGAACGATGGCACCACGATTCCGCCCTGCTCAACCTCCAGTACGACCGTACCGGTCGACGGCAACTTCTCCTCAGCTGCCCCGGAGGTTTCTGGAGCCTTCGGCGGAGTCTCCTGATTCTCCGGCTTGTCGGAAGCCTGACGCGGAACCGGCTCGCGCATCGCGGCTTGCACCACGCCTCCGTCGCTGCTGGCCATCGCGGAAGGTGCCGACCGGGCCACCGCTGGCGCTTTTGCCGCTTCGGATGACTCGCTATTCACTTCTGCGGTCTCCAGCGGCTCGCCGGGATGATCCGGCGTCCCTTCCTCCAGATCTCTATCTTTCATCTTTGCCAGCAGCAGCTGGTGCTGGGGCGCCAGGGGCAGATCATGCGGCACGTGCAGATATTCGAGCACCTGTTGCGCAATGCGTTTGAACACCGGCGCCGAAACCTGGCCGCCCTGATGCAGTCCGACCGCGGAGTCGAGAATCACAGCGACCACAATCTGCGGATTGTTCACCGGCGCAAATCCGGCAAACGATCCAATGTACTTCGTCTTCGAGTACGCGCCCGTCGCGGGATCGACTTTTTGTGCGGTTCCAGTCTTTCCAGCAGACGAATAGCCTTCGAGAATCGCCTTGCGGCCGGTGCCTTCCAGCACGACCTTCTGCATCATCGAACGCATCTCGGCCGCCGTGAACGACGAAATCACGCGATGGGCCGCGCCCGGATGAAATGCCACCGTCTGCAGCGCGGCCTGCGGTTGCACCATTCCCGTCACGATGCGGGGCGCCACCCAGACGCCGTCGTTGGCAAAGGTGGAGATCAGCCCGGTCAGCTGGATCGGCGAAATCCCAATCTCCTGCCCCATCGAAATTGCCGCGATGGAAACCTTTGACCAGCGGCTCGGGGGCTTCGTCAGCCCGCGCGTTTCGCCGGGTAGCTCGATTCCGGTCTGCTGTCCGAATCCGTAAGCCCGAATATATTTGTAGAAGCGGTCCTCGCCCAGTCGCAGTGCGATCTTGATGGCGCCGACATCGCTCGATTCGGCCAGCACTCCCCACACCGGTAGCAACCCATGCGGCTTCGAATCGCGTATGCGCATCCCGTTGTAGACGATCGCTCCCATCTGGCAGTCGAAGACTTCGTCAGGATTCGTAATCTTTTCTTCCAGCGCGGCCGAGATCGTAACCAGTTTGAACGTCGAACCTGGCTCATACACGTAGCTCACCGCCCGGTCGGTAAGAGCGCCGGGGGTGATCTGTCTGCGCAGATTCGGGTTGAACGTGGGCCGGTTGGCCAAGGCAAGAATCTCGCCGGTGTGCGGATTCTCGACGATCACCGTTCCCGCGATGGCTTGCGTGTCGTGAATCGCCTGGTCGAGCTCTTTTTCCGCGATGTACTGAATGTTCTTGTCGATGGTCAGAACAAGGTTCTCGCCCGGCTCGGGCTGAGTCTCGACATCGGCAAACCATTGCTTGCGGGCATCGACGGAAATGAACATCTTTCCCGGGCGGCCGCGGAGTTCGTCGTCATACTCGTGCTCGATGCCGCTCTGTCCGGAATCTTCCATCCCCACAGAACCCAGAACTTGCGCCGCCAAGTCGCGCGCGGGATAGAAACGCTTCGGCTCCTTTTGGAAGTGAATGCCCTGCAGGTTCAGCGACTTGATGCGTTCAATCGTCTCGTCGTCCGCTTTGCGTGCCACCCAGCAGAAAGTCTTGTGAGCGCGGCAGTCGGCCAGCAGGACATTCGCATCGTCACCAGTAATGCGCGCGATGAGAGAAATCGCTGTCGGAAGATCCCTTACCTCGCTCGGGACGGCGAAGGCGGAATCGACGAGCACCGACATCGCCAGCTCGCGGCCGGCGCGGTCGTAGATCACGCCGCGCTTGGCTGCCAGCGGAATGGCCCGCTGCTGCTGATGTCCGGCTTGAGCGACGAATTTCCCGTAGCTGAAGACCTGCAGAAAAACCAGGCGCGCGCAGATCGCGACGCACCAGAAAAACAGCATCGCTGCCAGCAGGTAGAGACGGGAGTTCTTGCCGGAAGTGGAATCTTTTCCCATCGAAATCGGCCTCAGACAAACATGGCGGCCCACTTACCGGCAGGCCGCCGCCGAAAAGCTGCCGAGCTGAGCTCGGTGGGCAGACGAGGCGTCCGCCCCTACGCACTCCCTTTCCGACCTATTGCCCCGGAATCCATGTCACCGGTGTGTTGCTCGCCATCACCGGGCCCTGACCCTCAACCGTGCCAGCATCCATGCGCATGACCTGTCCCGGTTCCGGCGGCACCAGCCCCATGCGGCGTGCCAGCACATCGATTCGCTCCGGGTCGCGCAATGACGCATCTTCCAGGCGCAGGGCGTGATTCAACTCGGTGCGCTCGCTGAGTTCGCGCTTCGCCGATTCGATCTGATAGCCGTACTCGATTGCCTTGAAGTGCTGCCAGGCATAAGTAAAGACCAGCAGGAACAGGCAAGCCAGCGCAGTGCCGAACTGCTTCATCTCGCGGTTGCGCCGCGGATCTTCGACCTTCACCAGCCGCGAATTGTCGATCGCCTTGGCGAAGTAAATCTCGGGTGTTCCCGTCCAAAACCGTTGACGGCCCGACACTGGACCCGCACTGCGAATTGTTGCCGCTGCTGCTGCCATTTATGCCGCCCCCATGAGAACCCGGCTGCCTTCCGTGATCGGAATCTGCATGGTGAAGATCTCATGCAGCTCTTCGGCGATCCGCCGTTGCTCGGCCTTTTGCTCGACCCGTTCCACCGTTGCCATCAAATCGCTGATCAGTGTGCCCGTGTACATTCCCGCAACCTCAATATGGATTCCTACCACGGAACCCTTCACTTCCCGCCCCAGCGGATCTTCGTCCGCATCCGTCTTGCGCTTCCATCAACCTGATCTCTAAGGCCCGGCATCGCCTTCACAGCTAATGCCGGGAACTCCGGCAGGTTTTCCGGAGCTAAACTTTTCTCTAAACTCTCTCCGCGGCTCTCAACTTCGCGCTGCGCGCCCGCGGATTACGATCGCTCTCTTCTTCCGATGCGGTAACTGGTTTCTTGGTCAACATCCGGAAGTACGTGTCCTTCATTTCGCCCCCGCGAAAGGCATCCTTTACGATGCGATCCTCCAACGAATGAAAACTGATCACCACCATGCGTCCACCGGGCTTCAGAATCCGGGGCGCCGCTTCCAGCAGCGCCCTCAGATCGTCCAGTTCCCGGTTTACGAAGATTCGAAGAGCCTGAAAAGTTTTGGTCGCTGGATGAATCCTTCTTTCGGCCTGATTCATTGGCCGGGCCGCGGCTGATATCACTTCCGCAAGATGTGCGGTAGATCGTATCGGCCGCGACCGGCAAATGGCTCTGGCGATTCTCCGCGACCTCCTTTCCTCTCCGAATTCGTAAATCACATCGGCAAGCTGTCGCTCGTCGAGGTGGTTTACCACTTGTTCGGCGGTGCGCTCCGACTGCGGGTCCATCCGCATGTCGAGCGGCCCATCCGCCTGAAAACTGAATCCGCGCGCCGCATCGTCCAACTGCAGGCTGCTCACTCCAATGTCGGCCAGGATTCCGTCGATCGTCGCCGGCTGCTGACCCGTCGCAATTTCTGCGAACGAGCGCTGCAGCAACGTGATCTCCGGCCAATCAATCCCAACTTTGTCATCCCGAGCGGAGCGTTCTGCTTCGCGAAGCGAATCGGAACGCGGAATCGAGGAGCCTTGTGTCAGCCTTTTGCGCGCGATCTCGAGCGCCGCAGGATCCTTATCGAGCCCAATCAAATGTCCCGGTGCGCCGAGGCGTTTTGCGATTTCGTAACTGTGACCGCCAAGGCCCACCGTGGCGTCGATATAAGTCCCACCCCGCTCCACGGCTAAAAAGTCGATCGCTTCTTTTAAAAGAACCGGAACATGGCTCGCTTGCTTTCCACCACCATGCCCACCCCCCTGAGGGGCGTCCGTTGATCCCCCGTCCGATAGATGGTTCACTAGATGCCCAACGTGTCGAGCGTCTTCTCATCCTCAGGCGTGAACTTTTCTTCCTTCACCTTCTGCTGATAGGCTTCCAGGTTCCGGACTTCCAGGTATGTCTGATATCCGGTCACCGCCACATCGCCCTTGAGCCGCGCGGCGTCGCGCAGCAGTTGGGGCATCAAAAGCCGGCCTTGTCCATCCATCTCGACCTGCTGCCCCCAGTAATTCGTCTTGCTGAGAAACTTTTTCTTCGCAGGATTGAAGGTGGAGAGCGCCGCCAGCTTCTGCTCGATCCGCTCCCACTCCTCGAAGGGATACACTTGAGCAACATCCCCATCGAGACTTGTGATGTAGAATTGCTGCCCGTATTTCTCGTCGATTACCCGCTTGAACTCGGCCGGGATCTTGAGCCGTCCCTTCTCGTCGACCCGGGTTGGGTGGTTGCCGCGAAACATGATTTTTCTTTGTTAGCCGGCAGCGACTTGCTGTTGGTCGCCGAAGGCGCGTATCTATAGCCACGACTACAACGAGGGAGGTAAAAGCAGCGCAAAGTTGGGTCAAACTCGGGGGATTCGGGCTGTTTGTCGGGTTATTGGGTCGGTTTCCCACCGGCTCCTCTTTATCAGCTCCTGACTCCCACCACCCTTACCGTACTGACCACTTCGTACCACTTTGTACCACATCTTAACCGTAAGTCTTTTATTGTCAAGAAGAAACTTATAGGTCGTCGTCCCACTCCAGCACTGACTTAGGAAAATACGACGCCTTGTGGTTAACCAATCGAGCGACCACAAGCGGTTGGGTTTACACCTGGGATTCCTTCGCTATTCTTTCGCTGAGATTTCTCTTGATCTCCGCGACTGGCGCGGATTTTCTTGTGGAAAAGACCGGATTGACCCTGCGCAAGACGGCTGGTTCGGCGGGGGACGTAACCCGACTGATGTTGTCGTCGTTAGGCGGAACCAAGGACCCCCGCACAGTTCCGGGGGACCGCGACGCGGAATTCGAACCGCAAACCGCGTGGGCTCCGCATGAAGATACAGGGCGTGCCCATTCGAACGACGTCGTCTGAACCCAGAGCTGATGGTGTACACTTCCGCGGATGTCATCACCGGGCCCATTCTCAAACGCATCGTTGCTGGAGGCGCTACATGTCACTCAACCGAGGCAGAATTTGGCTGGGCGGTTTGGCCGGAGGCGTGGTCTGGAATGCCTGGAGCTTCTTTGTTTACCGGTTCATCACCGGTGCGCGCTACACCGTCGCCCAGAATAGCGGGCTTTTTCTGAAAACACCGCGTTATCCCTACTTCCCTGCGCAGTGGATCGTGCTCGTGTTTATCCTGGCCATTGCCGTCGCTCATCTTTACGCCTGGGCGCGTCAGGGACTTGGCCCTGGTCCCGGAACGGCGCTGAAGGTCGGGTTTCTTGCGGGCTTCTTCGCCGGCTTTCCCGAAAACTTCGCGCAGGCCACATGGTCCGCCGTCGACCGCGCGCTGCCTTTCGGTTGGATGGTCGAGATGTGGCTGGGCGCGATCCTCGCAGCCCTGGTCGCCGGTTTCTTCTACAAGGAATAGCTTCCTGATTCTTGCGGCGGGTGTGGACGCTGAACTGTCTTGAAGTCGGAGGAACTCGTCCGGGTTGCGGGTTGTGCCGCCGCTCGTTCTGCTGCGCCTCTTACTTCGTCGGTTCTACAAATACGGCCGTTCCGTAGGCGAGCACTTCGGTGACGCCCTGCATGATCTCAGTCGCGTCGTAGCGCGCACCGACCACGGCGTTGCCTCCGATTTCCGCCGCGTGCTGCAGCATCAGGTCAAAGGCTTCCTGCCGTGTCTTCTCGCACAGGTTGGTCAGCAGCGTGATGTTGCCACCAACCAGAGTTTGCAATCCCGCGCCGATGGTCCCAAAGATCGATCGTGACCGAACCACGATCCCACGCACCACCCCTAGCGTGCGCGTCACGCGGAAGCCGTCGAGTTCGAACTGCGTGGTCACCATGTGGTGAGCGACCATCCTGCCGGCGCTGTAGGCTGTTGCCATGGCGGTCAGTCCTTTCTGTCATGCCGATCTGTCACTCGATCTCATGCCTATCTGTCATGCAAATGAAACGCCAACTATAGCGCGACCATGAGCTTACGGCGAGTACCTGAAATTATTCGAGTCCAGAGGAAGACCGCTGAACGCAAAGGAAAGGGATGTAACACGAGGCTCTTGGTTTCCTCCATGTGGCTTCGTGCCTTCGTGGTGAAGGTCTGGAATCATTCCAGCTCCGCCGAGATGAAGAATTTCTGCGCGGAAGCATCGTAGTCAATGCGCAGAAGGTTGGGCTTGCAGCAGACCTGGCAATCCTCCACGTAAGACTGGCGGCCTCCCGCGGACTCGTCGACGGAAGTCGTGTTCCATTGTCCGCACGCCGCGCATTGGAAACCCGCGTCCATGACTGACGAAAGAATATCCCAGGCGCAGAAACTGCTTCCGCTGTAAGTCGTTGAGCCTTGGTGTAAGTGACTGAAAAGTCGTAGGTGGCTCCTGGGAGGCTGTAGGACGCACAATTCTGTCTTGGGCGACACTTTACCCCGCCTCAGGATAGATCGTCGAAGCCAGGGCGGTTTCCGGCCCCGCAATGGGCATCCTAGACGATGGGCAAGAGTGGATTTGGAGGTCAGGCCGCCTGAAATATTAATATACGTACCGTTATGTAAGTACATTAGGGTACATATATACACTTATTAGCATCGAAGATCCCGAACGGTCCCGAAAGAAGCTCGCTCCCCCTCATGCACCTTCGGGTCCCACGTGGCAGCGCTTCTTGAGCTGCCGCCGCAATCGGAAATCGCAGAACCCAAGATCTTCCCTATAATGTTCGGATTGCATTTCATCCGCTTCCCCATAAACGACGGAGGATTCATGATCTCGCGGCGACGATTTCTCGAAGTGGGCGGTGTGGCCGCCGGAACGCTGGCGGCTTCGCATTCTTTAGTCGCAGCCACGGCTGCCGAACGCGCGGACGAAGCTTCCCTGCCCCCATCATTGGCGCGCCTGCAGTCGCGCAAGAGCGAAGCCACGCCTATCACTCGCGACGAGCGCGGCGAGCGCCAGCAACGTGCTCGCAAGTTGATGGCCGACAATGGACTCGACGCCATCGTCCTGATGGAGGGCACGTCGCTGCGATATTTCACTGGCGTCCGCTGGTGGGGCGGCGAGCGTACATTCGCGCTAGTGCTCCCGACCAAGGGCGAAGCATTCTACGTGTGTCCGGCGTTTGAAGAGGGACGAGCACACGAACAAATCGCCAATGCTCCCGGTGGCGCGCAGCCTGACGTACGCGTCTGGCAGGAAGACGAGAGTCCCTACCAGCGGATCGCGCAAGGAATGAAAGAGCGCGGCATCGCCGGCGGAAGGATCGGAATTGAAGAAACCATCCGCTTTGTCTTCTCCGATGGCATTGGAAAAGCCGCGCCCCAGGCCACGCTGGTAAGCGCTACTCCGGCGACGGCGGGTTGCCGCATGATCAAGAGCGCCAACGAGATCGCGCTTATGAGGCTGGCCGCTCAAGTTACGTTGACCGTGTACGAGGCCGTGTACCAGGCCCTGTCCCCCGGCATGACGCAGCGCGACGCCAGTTCCTTGATCGAGAAAGCATATGGTCAGATGGGTTTTCCGGGCGAGGCCAGCGTGATGGTCGGGGAGTTCTCCGCCTTCCCTCACGGCTCAACGACGCCGCAAATCATTCGCGAAGGCACGATCATCATGATCGACGACGGCTGCACGGTTGAGGGATATCAATCCGACATCACTCGCACCTTCGTGCTGGGAAAGGCTTCGGACAAGATGAAGAGCGTGTTCGACATTGTGCATCGCGCGCAGGCGGCTGCGCTCGCGGCAGCGCGCCCCGGCGTAGAATGCGGTTCGATCGATACCGCGGCCCGCAAAGTCATCACTGACGCGGGATATGGTCCGGACTATAAATACTTCACGCATCGCCTCGGCCACGGCCTGGGAATGGACGGTCACGAATGGCCTTATCTGGTTCGCGGCAATCCGACCAAGCTGGAGGCGAACATCACTACCAGCAACGAGCCCGGGATCTATATTCGCGGCGAGTTTGGCGTACGGCTGGAAGACGATATGCACGTCACCGAAAACGGTGCCGAACTGTTCACGCCCCAGAGTCCGTCGCTGGAAGAACCGTTCGGGAAGGGATAGCGGTTAAGGCAAGGGGAACCAGATTGAAACTCAGGCCCCACGAATCGTCGGAGGAGTGCGTGAATCCGGAAAGACGAACGTAAAGATCTTGCCTTTGCGCACGTTGGTCACGAGCACCGGTCGAAAACAGGCAATGCACGTGCCTCCACTGCGCCGGACGCTGGGATAGACGATTCCGGCCGAGCCCGAATCCAGCAACTGGGCGGCGAGCGCCTGCGAGGCCGCGTAACTCGTGGGCGAAAGACAGTCGGCGTACTCTTTCGTGCGTCCTGGTGAGCGGCCGGCCGAATCGCGAAGATCGTGGAAGTCCGCACGGAAATCTGCAAGATAGTCGAGATAGTCGGAAGTGTCTTCCTCCTCCCAAGCCGTTTCTCTCAGCCATAGCTGCCGGTGATAAGCGACTTCCGCGTGCGAGGTCTCCAACTCAAACGACGCATACCAGGCGCCGCGATCCTGCGAGTTGAAGCGGGATCCTCCGGGCGACGGATGGCAGAAGGCCGCGTTAATGATGCGATAGGAGGAAATTCCGAAAACGAGTTCCCTTTGATCGATCCCCGGCGAGAGGCGCGATTCTGCGAGAAGGCGATCGTTCGTCGCGTTGTCCAGTTCGAAGATGCCGTCTAGCGTTGCGGGGTCGTCGGTGAGGCGCGCCAGCACGGAAACACCGCCGTCGGCGAACTGAGCGGGAATCAAGCGATGGGTGTCGCGCTGGTCGATGGGGGTGGTTGCGGGAGTCATTTCTTTACGAGCTCAAAGGCTAACGCCGTGTGTTCGATCGATTGCGTCGCCGCGGCTGGAAGCCGCACCATTTCGAAGCAGCCCTCAGGTATCGCCGCGGGACTGCGCTATTTTCCGCCACGGCGGCTATCGAGCAGGCGGCGGACGGTGATCATGCCGGGAACTCCGCCGCGCGTCAGGAACTGCAAGGGTGGAGCGTCGTTGAACACGGGGTTGGAGTTGGGGCGCGAGGTCCACTGATTGGCGAGGCGCTGGCTGAAGAGGATGTTCAGCGCTTTGAAAATTCCGATCAGCAGCGAAATGCGGGTGAGTTCGTCCTGTGAGAGCAGTCCCTTGCGATTTTTCTTCAGTTCGAAGTAGCGTCCGTGAGACGTACCGCCGAGCAGCGCCATGGCGTCTTCATTGCGCAAATGCCACTTCTCCACAATCGCGAAGAACGCCGAGATGGCCGGTGGGCTAAGGCGCGCGCGGGTCGCCGGACTGGCCAGGTCCGGAAGCTTTCTCAGGTCCAGGCCGAGATCAGGAACCACGGACAAAGCATTCATGGTCGACTCCAATTATGGATTATTTTATATCCTGATCTGGACCAACGTCAAGAACAATCATCTTCCTTCTTTATTTTCTTTGAGATACGGGGCAAAAAATCAGGACCAGCGAACCTTCGTCAAGTATTCATAACTGGTCTTGATGCTGTCGAACGGGGTCTTAGGATGGTCGTGTTCGACGATGTAATACCGAATACCGGCGACCTCGGACTTGGCAAAAATTCGCTTCCAGTCGATGATGCCGCTGCCCACTTCGGTGAGATCCACGGTGTCACCGAAATTCTGCGCGCCGCCGGTCGTAATCGTCGGAATTTTCTTCAGATCCTTGACATGAACCAGCGGGAATCGACCGGGATAGCGTTCGAAGTACTTCACGGGATCGGCCCCGGCGGCAGTGATCCAGCACAGATCCATTTCCATCTTCACCAGATTGGCATCGCATTCTTTGAGCAGCTCGTCGTAAGGAAGCTTGCCCTCGACCGGAAGAAATTCAAACCAGTGATTGTGATACGCGAACTGCATGCCTGCGTTCTTGCTCTGCTCTCCGCAGCGGTTGAATTTTTCGGAGGCCTTTTTCCAGATGTCGGGAGACTTGCGGAGTTCCTCTGGAATCCAGGGACAGACAATGTATTTCAGGCCGATGGCCTTCGAGGTCTCGATGACGGCGGGAAACTTGTCATCGAGTTCATCATATTGCACGTGGGTGGAGACGGCCGAGAGACCGTTCTTATCGACGACGGCGCGCACCTGCTGGCCGGTGCGGCCGAAATACCCAGCAAATTCCACTTGCTTGTATCCGATTTGCGCAACCCTCGCGATGGTCCCATCGAAATCATTCTTCATCTCGTCTCGCACGGAGTAGAGCTGCACGCCAATCCTGTCTCTTGCAATCTTGTGCTCGGCAGCGGCCCAGCCGAACTGCGCGGTCAGCAGCGTGGCGGCAGAGGCGGTGGTTGCAGTCTTGAGGAAGTTCCGGCGATTCATATGAAGACTCATCATGGAGTGCCTCCGGGGAATGGAATGGAATCCGGCAGAATTATACGCGGGAAAGAAGCAGGGACGCAGGCTATGCGTCCCTCCGAAGGATGCCCTCCACTCACGGCTTTACGACCTGCAAATTGTTGTCGACGCTAAAAATTCCCGAGACGCTGTTGGCGCGCATCCCGACAAGATTCTTGTCCGCGTCGCTGTCGACAACGCCTTCCAGGTTCACGTGGCCATTTTTCACCAGGATGCGAATCGGCTTCTGCACGCCGAGGGCATACTTCTCCAGCGGAGGATAGGCGTAGATGGTGCGAAACAGACGCCGTCGAATGCGGTCATCCATGGGAGAAACGGGAAGAATCTCGATTTGATTGTCGACCTTCTCGACACCTTCGATGCGCTTCACTGCATTCTCGGCATCCGATTTCAGCGTGGGCCGCACGACCTGCCCGAGTAAGGTGACGTTATAGCCATCCACTTTATATGCGATATTGTCGAAGACCCCAAAATAGGGAAGCATGAGCAATTCGTGGCGAACTTCCTTGGTAATGCGCTCCTGAGCGCGGATCGAAGCTTGATCCCGTTGAGCGTCCTGCGTCGCGGCTAGAGTGACAAGTCCAACCACACTGAGGACGAGCATCAGCACCCGGCGTTTCATAAGGTTTCTCCTTCCAGTGGAATCTCCCGTGGCGTTGCGGATTAGTCTACTCTCGAAATTGGGCAAGATTCTACGCGGGGAGAACAGCGGCCGTGGCGGAGTCGTAATGATGATTGAGATGGTGGTAATGAGGAGCAGGGAGCTCGCAGAAAGCAGGATGCTTCAGCAGACCAGTGCGAGCGAACGGGACGGGGAAGCACCTGCCGCTCGCTTGCACGAGTCTTGAGAAAAATCTAGGCGCTTACGTTGACTGCGCTGCCTTGCGTAGAGGTGGTCGTCGCGCTGTTAAAAAGGTTTAGCGTGACCTGTGCGTTGCTGTTCAGGTTCAAATTGAACGTGACCTGCTCCGGTGTCGGGTTCTGCGAGTTGGCTGCGCTGACCGTAACCTGTTCGTTGCCATTACCCGTGTTGTTCAGGTCAATCGTGATCTGCTCGCCGGCCGGAGCGTTGGCCAGATTCAAAATAATCTCCGGTCCGGTGGACGTGGAACTCGATTGTGTCGTAGCTGCCGGAGTCGTCGACGCCAGCGTCGTGGATACCGGTGCGCCGGAGTTGCCGTGCGCATGGAAGGTGCCTTTCAGCTGACTGAAAGCCTGCTGCGCGGCGGCCAAATCGCCCGACTGCAGCGCCTGGCCGAGCGCATTGAAGTCCTGCTGGCGATCACTGCGATAAAACGCGTCTCCATTGGCAAATGGACCGTTCTGCGCCAGAGTCTGAATCGCGCTGTACTCCTGTTGCGCATCGGTCAAATCGCCGGACTTAAGATCTTGACCAAGTTGCTTCAGGTCGGACTGACGCTGCTGAAAATAAGCTTGCACTCCCTCGTTCGGAATGCTGCCGGTAACGGCTGCGGTTGACATAAGTCTCTCCTAACTCTTGGACCTTTTCCGGGGAAACCCCAGAACCCATTGCAATCCAGATACCTGGATCGGCCGGTAGAGAGGAAACTTTAGACGATCGCAGAAATCGACCGCTCTAACTCCTTTGTCGTTCTTTAATTTTGGCCTGTCATTCTGCCCGGTCCCCGCAGACTGGTTCCCGCAGAGCTTCAGGAGGACTCGCGGAGCGAGAGACCCAGGCCCTGTTCGAAGCTGGTCAGACGAACATCGGCACAATTGTTAAGAATGTAGTCGGCGCCGGCCTCGCGCAGCCCAGATTCTCGAACCGTCGTTCTGAACGCGATCACTTTCGCACCGGCGGCTTTACCCGAACGAATTCCCGCGGGAACATCTTCGAAGACCACACATTCTGCAATTGGAAATTCAAGCAGCGATGCCGCTTTGAGGTAGGGCTCGGGATCCGGCTTCCCGCGCTGGATGTCGTTCGAGGTGATCATCTTTTTCGGCAACGGAAGACCCGCAGCCTTGATGCGCACTTCCGCCAGCGGGCGAGTACAGGAGGTGACGATCGTCCAGCGATCTTCGGGAAGACCGGCAAGCAACTCGCGCGCCCCGGGAAGCGGCACTACTCCTTCGAGGTCGGCAATCTCGCGGCGCTCGACCTCGCGATTCTCGGCCTCGTGATCGGCGTGGGGCAAATATTCGCGAACGGTCGTGAGACTGGGACGGCCATGGGCGCGGGCGATGACTTCGTCGGGGTTGAATCCGCGCTCGATGGCCCAGCGGCGCCAGACACGCGCGACCGCGGGAGTCGAATTGATGAGGACTCCGTCCAAATCGAACAGCAGTGCGTCGCAATGAAGTTCAGTCATGAAGTGAATGCCAGCGGTGGGCCCGGCAGTCTGAGCCGCCACACGTTCTCTGTCTCTTTCGTGAGAATCACAGAAGTTTCTCATTGTAAACGTGCGGCGTTGAAGTCTTCCGGGTCGACCGCCGATAGGCGGAAGGGAGAGTCAATCGGCTTCCGCCGCGATCCGCTGTCGATTCTGAGTCGCGATGTCCGACGCCGGGCTAGGACTCTCGCTAAGATTTATGGACCCTCACGACCGCCAAGCCAAGGGCCGTTCGATTGCCGAGCGATTGCAACGAGCTACCGACGAACTGAAGTCCTTGGAGCAACTCATCGTTTCCGGAGATTTCTCCCCTCGCATTCTGAGCGATTTCCGCAATGCGGTCGACAGCATTCGGCAAACGGCACGAGTGGTGCAGCAGTGGGTAGGATTGCAGCAGCAGCGCCGCGATCCATATTCCGCGATGAGCACGCTGTCTGAAGACAGAGTTCGTCGAGCCACTCAGATCGCGAAGGATCTGACCATCGACCTGCAGTCGTTGGAAGTCGACTTCGGAACCGAAGGACTCCTGGAGCTGTTTCATGCGATCGAGGACTTACACGAGAGGCTGATTCCCTTGTTCCGGGTGGGCGAGCGAAGCATCTAGTCGCCGTCACCTCCTCCCGCAGATTCGAACAGTGATGAAAGTCACCCGCCCCGGTATTTCTGGTCACCTCAGTCGCGGGCGAAAAGGCATAACATTTTATTCATGCTGGCAGGAGGGCGCCGTGCTTTCCAGGTGCGCCATTTCCGAGCGCTCGCCCCTCGTTCGATTTCCCTGCCTCTGCACAATCTTCCAGCTTCAACCCGCTTTTGAACTTCAAGCTTGCCGGGCATGGAGGTGTCTATGACCGCCGCTGATAGGACCGCTACTGCATCGAAAGACCCAAGGGAGACATCGGAAGCCAAAGCTGTTTTTCAGCACATCGTGGTGGCAACCGATTTTTCGGACGCCTCGCGTCGAGCGCTCTGCGACGCGCTGGCGCTGGCCGATGAAAACCGTGCGCAGCTATCGGTGGTTCATGTTCTGCCACGGGACCACAGACTCGGCGCTTTTGAGAATCCGTCCAAACTCGACCGGGAGCGCATGGATGCTGAGCGCAGGATCCAATCCCTCGTGGCTGGGCTGCACACGGAGCAGAAGATTGACGCTGTCGTCCTGAAGCACGGGCTGGTTGCACAGGCCGTGGCGTCGATGATTGCCAGCAATGCCGTTGACCTTCTGATCATCGGCACGCGAGGACGAAGCGGCCTGAGGAAACTGGCTCTCGGGTCGGTTGCCGAGGAACTGCTGCGCCTCTCGCCATGCCCGGTCATGACGATCGGCCCGAGGGGAGACATCGCAGCGATCACGCATGGACCGGGATTCGGAAGGATTCTGTTCGCCACCGATTTCGGCAAGGGATCCGCGAGCGCCCTGCCGCTCGCCCTGGCGCTCGCCAAGGCATATCAGGCCAGGCTGATCCTGTTACACATGATTCCTCCTATGCCGGCGACCACGGGAGGCCTGTCGGCTTATGCGCCAGCCGGCGCCGCTGCAGACGAGTTGCAGGAATGGGTAGCGGCGTCACGCCAACAAGTAATCCAGAAGTTGCGGGAAAGTGTGCCCGCGGAAAGCGGGCTGTCACAGGAGCCCGAATATATGGCGGGAACGGATTTCTTCCCGGAAGGAATCCTGAACGTGGTCGACAAATTCAAGGTGGATCTGATCGTGATGGGCGCAAACCGCATCGCCTCCGCGCGCGCCGCGGCGCATATTCCATGGAGTGCGGTGCATGAGGTCGTACGGCGCGCGGCCTGTCCGGTGTTAACCGTTGCCGGATGATGGTGGGGTGAAACTCATCCTTCCGATGTGGAAAGACGAAGGTGCAGGGAAACGAATGCGTCAGCCTGCGCGCGCGGCAGCGAGCGCGAATCAGGATTGGACGATCTTCTCCAGCGCCGTCCGGTTGCGGATCACCAGCGTCGACCCCTTCAGTTGCAGCAGCTGTTTTTTCTTGAATTCAGAAAACAGGCGGCTGACCGTTTCACGGGTCGTCCCGATAATCTCCGCAATCTCTTCGTGGGTCAGGGTGAGCTTGACCTGAGCGGCTCCGTCGTTCTGCGTCGTCTTGGTCGACCATGACAGCAGGAGCTTGGCAAACTTTTCCGACGGCGACGTCGCCAGACCCAGGGTCCGGATCTCGTCGTAAGCGGTGTAGTAATTGCGGCTCAACTGCTCGGCCACGCGCAAAGCCACTTCCCCATGGTCCTTGAGGAATTGCAACAGCGACTCGCGGGGAATGAAATTGGCCTGGCCCGGTTCCATCATCTCGGCCGTCACTTCATAAGGACGGTTGGAAACCACTGAATTGAGGCCGAGAACATCTCCGGCCTCGGAGATTTTGGTGATAATGGTTTTGCCTTCGCGAGAAGAAGTGGAAAGCTTGGCTTTTCCGGCGCAGAGCACGAATACACCCCGCGGTTGCTGCCCTTCAATGAAGAGCATTGCACCCTTGGGATACACAGCGGTGGATTTGATTTCGTTCAATCGTTGTCCGGCATGAACGGAAAGATTGCAAAAAAGGTGTTCTTCCCTGACCGGGCAGGTTAGGCAGTTATCAAGAATATTTAGTCCGTAAGGAGCGCGCACCGAGCACCTCGCCCTTATTACATTGCACTGCCGCACTTGCGCATGTGATCACCATCACGGAGAGTCGTGATTGCAGACACATCGCGGCACGGACTTGCGGTCAAAACTGTGCCATCATGGGTGAAGTGTGGGGAGAACGCGGTTCCCGGTTTGCCGCCGGTGGATCCGCGCATCTGCCGCTCGTCGCAGGAATCTGGTGAGCCAATCGCGAGGCCGTCCATGAACCCGCTAGCGCAAATCTCGAAGCCGCCGGCGCGACCCGCTCGAGGGGGGTTGGAATCCTTGTTTCTGCCACGGTCGATCGCCGTGATTGGTGCAACCGATCGGCCGGGGACGGTTGGCCGTAGCGTGATTTCGAATCTGCTCGCGAGCAAGTTCCCCATCAAAGTCTATGCGGTGAATCCCAGCCATGACGACGTCCTCGGGATAAAAACAAAAAAAAGCATCGGCGAGATTGCGGGAGGAGTGGACCTGGCGATCGTGGTGACACCGGCACAGACGGTTCCGCTGATCATCGGGGAATGCGTCGACGCGGGGGTGAAATCGGCGGTCGTCATCTCTGTCGGCTTCCGCGAACAAGGGCATGACGGCGCTTTGCTGGAAGAAGAAATTCAGAACCACCTGCGTCGGGGATCGCTGCGCTTGATCGGACCCAATTGCATGGGGTTCATGAATCCAACGGTCGGCCTGAACGCGACTTTTGCCCAGTCGATGCCGCAGAAAGGAAGTGTCGCCTTCCTGAGCCAAAGCGGCGCGTTGCAGACTGCCATCCTCGACTGGAGCCAGCGCGAACACGTCGGATTCAGCGCAATCGTTTCGACCGGTTCAATGCTTGATGTCGGATGGGGCGACCTCATCTCTTATTTTGGAGACGATCCGCATACCAAGAGCATTTTGCTTTACATGGAGTCGGTTGGCGATGCGCGCTCGTTTCTCTCCGCCGCTCGCGAAATCGCATTGAGCAAACCCATCATTGTGATCAAGGCGGGCCGTTCGGAAGCTGCATCTCGCGCCGCGGCATCGCACACCGGAGCTTTGACCGGAAGCGACGCGGTTTTTGACGCTGCATTCCGTCGTTGCGGCGTGCTGCGCGTACAAAACATTGCCGATCTTTTTTACATGGCGGAAGTGCTGAGCAAGCAACCCCGCCCACGCGGTCCAAGACTCACCATCGTCACCAACGCCGGCGGCCCGGGAGTGCTGGCCACCGATGCGCTCATCGCCACCGGCGGAGATCTCACCACCCTTTCGCCGGACTCGCTGCATGAACTCGACAGTTTTCTTTCTTCGCACTGGAGCCACAACAATCCCATCGACGTGCTGGCGGACGCCGATGCGGAGCGCTTCGTAAGAGCCGTCGATATTGCGTCCAAAGATGCTTCCAGCGATGGATTGCTCGCCATCATTGCCCCGCAGGGACTTGCGGATCCCACGCAGGTCGCCGACCGGATGAAGCCGCTCGCTCACAGTTCCGGCAAGCCCGTGCTGGCCAGTTGGATGGGCGGCGATGGCGTGGCGGAAGGCACCGCGATCCTCAACGCCGCCGGCATACCAACGTTTTCTTATCCCGACACCGCGGTGCGCGCTTTCACTTACATGTGGCGCTACACCTACAACCTGCGTGGACTCTATGAGACTCCGCCATTGGTGCAAGGGCCGGAACTCGCAGACGATGCGCGAAGCAAGGTCAGCGACTTTGTTCGCCAGACGCGCGACAACGGCCGCACCATGCTCAACGAATTTGAAGCCAAGCAACTTCTCTCCCAGTACGGAATTCCGGTCGTGGAAACGCGAGTAGCAGAAAGTGAAGAGCAGGCGCTCGCGTGCGCCTCAGAGATTGGCTATCCGGTGGTGCTGAAGCTTCTGTCGAACACCATCGCGCACAAGACGGATGTGGATGGGGTTCGGCTCCGGCTGCAGAACGAAGAGCAGGTTCGCCGGGCCTACCGGGCGATTCAGACTTCGGCTGCCGAAAAAGCGGGGATCGCGAAAGAAGTGCTGGAACATTTCTCCAGAGTCACCGTGCAACCCATGATGCGGCGCGACGGCTACGAGCTGATCTTGGGCAGCAGCGTCGACCCGCAGTTTGGTCCGGTCATTCTTTTTGGTTCCGGCGGAGTCCTGGTCGAGGTTTATCGCGACCACGCTTTGGCTCTCCCCCCGCTGAACACCACGCTCGCCCATCGTTTGATGGAACAGACAAAAATCTTCGCCGCGTTCAAGGGAGTTCGCGGGCGCAGGCCGGTGAATCTGCCAGCTCTCGAAGCGTTGCTGGTGCGCTTCAGCCAGCTGGTCGTGGAACAACCGTGGATCAAAGAGATTGACATCAACCCTCTGCTGGCGACGCCAGAGCATTTGCTCGCGCTCGATGCGCGAATCGTGCTGCATGACTCCACCGTCACACCGGAACGGCTCCCGCGCCCCACCATTCGGCCCTACCCCTCACAGTATGTGTGGGAGTGGCGATTAAAAGACGGAACGCAGGTGACGATCCGGCCGATCCGGCCGGAAGATGAGCCGCTCATGGTGCAGTTTCACGGCACGCTCTCGGAACGCAGCGTGTACTTGCGGTATTTCTGCTCATTGAGTTTGAGCACGCGAGTGGAGCATGAGCGGCTGGTCCGCATTTGTTTCGCCAGTTACGATCGTGGATTCGCTCTAGTGGCGGATCGCAGCAATCCGGAGACCGGGCAACATGAAATCCTGGGGGTGGGGCGCTTCAGCGCCATCAATCGCGTGGAAGCCGAGGCCGCGGTGCTGGTTTCCGATCGCTGGCACGGCCTCGGACTGGGAACGGAACTGCTCGCCGGCGTGGCGCGCGTGGCCCGTGAAGAAAAATTCGAAAAGCTCTCCGGGGAAATTCTGCGCGATAATCTGGCTACTCAAACTATCTTCAAGAAAGTAGGATTCAAGTTAAGCGCGATGGAAGACCCATCGTCGGTCTGGGCGCAGCTTGTATTGTAGAAGGTCCCCGATCTTACCCCGCCAGCACATAGATGACCCAGGGCGCGATCTTCGTTTCATTCACCCAGCGATAAGGTTCGTCGCCTTCGGCTAGAGGCTTGCAGGTGGAGAGCAGTCGCAGTCCGGCCCGCCCATAAACTTCTCGATAGGATTCGTCGGTCCAGAGAATGTCTTCCGCCGGTCTTCGATCGGCGAAGTCCGTCGTGATAATTCTCACCGTGTCCCCGGATCGGGCAAGCCGGTTCTCCGGATAATCCCTGGTCGAGAACGAGGCCCATTCGTGGGTGTAGATTTCAGGAGCGGAGACAATGCTGACCATCTTGCCTGCATCATTCAATAACGATCTCAGGCTGCGGAATAACTTCACCTTCCTGTCGAATCCCGGGATGTTATCGAAAGTGAATGCGGAGAGAACGAGATCGAATGCGCCGGCCTCAAATTCGCCGAAGTCCTCACCCTGAATCAGCCGGTAATCGCCATCGCGATCTAGATCTTTAGCCTTGGCGATCATCTCTGACGCAATATCCACGCCGATCGCAGCAAATCCCAGTCGACGAAGAAATCGGGTGGAACGCCCCGCGCCACAGCCAAAATCGATGGCTTTCGTTCCCCGTACGTGTTCGCGGATAATCGCCGGCAGGTCCCGGTACGCCAGATGATAGGTATTGGCAAACTCGAGCTTGGCATAAGCCTCGGCTCGCGTGGTGTCCTCGTAGCAATTGCTGAATGCCATGGAAATCGTCTGCGCTTGGAAGCTGCGCCCGCAATCCCTTCTGGTCAAGACACACCCAGCCATCCACCCGGCCCGCACCCGTTCGGGTGCTTGCCCCGGGGGGCAAAGTATGCCGCTATCAGATTATGGATGCTGGCTTGGTGATTTCAAGTTGAGGTTCGAACTTCAATGTAGTCCCGATCGCCCGCGAGACCAGGCACAGTTTCTCCGCCCGCTTCAGAAGTTCGAGCGCGCGTTCCCGTTCCTCCGCCGAAGCGATTTTGAGATTGGGGCGAACCACGATTTGAGAAAAATTGTAGCCAGACTCGGATTTTCGGACCGTGCCGCTGGCCTCTACCTGAAGATCGGTGAAGTCGAACTGCGCCGAGCCGGCGATCGCACGGACGGTGGTCGTGTAACAGCCAGCGACAGCGGCAAGTAGCAACTCCTCCGGCGTCCAGCGCCCCTCCAGTCCGCCAAACTCGGCCGGTGCTGTGAAATGGATGGCATTAGGGGCGGAATCCGATTTGGCCAGGCCGGTGCGGCCTGAAGTCCACCACGCTGCAACTCGATATGCGTGCTCTTCGCTCATGGCTGTTCACGTCTCCTTGGGAGAATTTTGTAGGCTGTAATTGCGACAGACCGGAGAAGCGACGGGGCTTGCGATCCCGACCTGCGCCTGATGGGTGGCCGGCCTCCGGCCGTTCCTTGTTAGGCTGCTCCTTCTTTCGACGCCCTTTCGTTTTCAATCCTCTGGATTTGTGCGCGAAGCCAACGCGCCAAGGCGTCCTCCATTTCAACTTGACTTCCCGTGCGATAAAGGTCGTCCACGGTCACTCCATCTTTGGTGAGGGGAATGAAGCGGCAAGGCACGCTCTCGCCTCGCTGGCCTTCGGGCACGAACTGTTCCAGCAGGCAACTCTCGCAGGGATGCGGCCGCGCGGGATCGCAGAAATTTGGACAGATCGGCGAATCCTCGAAAATCGCCGGAGCGCGCCACGGGGTGTGCGGAGAGCGTCCGTAACCTCCGTCTTCCAGGAAGCTCAATTCGAACTTCAGAATCTCGAGAATGTCGCGATTGTCTTGTGTCATAGGACACCTCATATTGGGGCTCAGGATGCCAGAAGGGAGATGGAAACACCGTATGCTTAGTCACCGGAGTTGGTGATCGAAATCACAAGACGGTGAGCCTCTCTCCGGTCAACCCAGATGATTTCCACGAGTTTAGGAAGATTCCCAGATCGGATCATGTGATTGGCATCACACAAGTGCGTGATCGTGATCATGCGGCAGGTCTACTCATTGCTCCCTGCTCGGGCGCGCGGCGGCAGCCCGGCTGACTGTGATGCCTATCACAATTTCTGGCCCGCGATTCGGCTATTGGGGCTCGTAGGAACAGCAAGGTTCGGCAGCGAACAGGTCGCCGGTCATCGTGTAGGCTCGGGCGCGAGAACCGCCGCACACGTTGCGTACCAGGCAGCGCCCGCACTTCCCTTTGAGCTTCGAACTGTCGCGCAGAGATATGAACAAGGACGAATCGCAGTACACGTCGGCCAACGATTGCGTCATGACGTTTCCTGCCGAGACGGGCAAGTAGCGGCTGGGGAAGACTTCGCCGGTATGGTTGATAAACACGAAGCCTTTGCCGTCATTGACGCCTTTAGGCGCACAGGTAATAACGTCGGCTTCGGTCATCCGCCCGCGAGACTCCTTGGCCCGCTGCTGCAGCAGATAACGCTGGTAGTGCTGTCCTTCCGTAGTCTTGATCTGGAAGTGAACCCGCCTGGAGGCGGCATAGAGCTTGGCGAAAACCTGTTCGTGCTCCTCGGCGCTCAGCAGTTCTGCGGATTGTTCCCGGTTCGCTGGAACCAGGAAGAAGACATTCCAGAAGGCGACGTCCAGATGGGTGAGCAACTCGATCATCGGATCGATGTCATGGAAGTTGCGTTTCGACAGGATGGTATTGATCTGCACCGGCAGCTGTACTTCATGGCACGACCCGATCACATCGAGCGTCCGCCGGTGGCATCCGGCTACGCCCCAATGCCCGTCATCTAATGCCGGTGTCGAGCCATGGAGCCAAAAGGCTACTCGCATCAGGCCGCGCATCTTCAGTTCAGCGATCGCTTCCGCGTCGAGCAACGGAGTGGGCAGCAAGGTAAGCGATGTCCGCACGGAGTGACGCGAAGCAAACTCGACGATGGGCATCAGGTCGGGACGAAGCAGGGGATCTCCGCCGGTCAGCACGAGCAAGGGCACGTGCATGGCAGCCACCTCTTCAATCAGATGAAAGGCTTCGGCGGTGGAGAAATCTCTTTTGTCGCGCGCCGCGCGCGCCACCCGCGTCGGGGTTGCTCTCCAATCGCAGGCCTGCGTCATCTCCCAGGTCACTTGCAGCGGCCGCGGCTGAAAAATCGTCGGATTCAATTGCTCGCTCGATCCGGCGGCGGCCCGGGAGGTCCACCCCGAAGCTGCTCCGGCGCGGGCTGATGGAGTTGACAGATTCGGCATGCGGGAATAGTAGTTGCATGAAGCCTTCGCTGCAGTGCGGCCTTGCACGCCGGTTCGTGATAACCCTCACAATCGAAGGCAATAAACCGTGTGATCGGCGTCACAGGGCAAAGTGACTTTCGCCATTGGTCCTACCACTCGTCCATGCGAATCTACCGCTGCGAGCGAGTCTCAGAAGACGGGAATCGCAAAAAAGTATCGATTGCGATCCTGTCGTGGAAATCGCGAGTCCGGCGACGAGCCACTCCCTGCTCTGTGGTATCGTGCGGGAGAAAAATTGTTCCTACAGGAGGAAGAACGTGAAACGTATCTCTTTTCGAATGGGCCTGGTAACTCTGCTGGCTCTCGGCCTAATCACAGTTTGCAGTTCGTCGGCAGTCGCCCAGGATGCGGCGGCAACCTACAAGGCGAAGTGCGCCATGTGCCACGGACCGGATGGCAAGGGTGGGAAGATGGGAACCCGCGACTTCGCCTCCCCGGAAGTGAAGGCTGAAACGGATGCACAGCTCACGGAGATCATCAGCAAGGGCAAAGGCAAGATGCCGGCCTACGGCGGCAAACTAACGGACGCGGACATCAAAGGCTTGATCGCCCACATCCGCAGTTTGGCCAAGTAAGCATGGAAGACGGCCTCAACGCGGCCGCCAAAAATTAGTTCAATTCTGAAAGATCGGCGGGTGGGAGCATGTCCACGCGAACAACACGGAATATTTTTGCGCTCGGAGTTGCCCTCACCCTGCTCTTCACTACCGGGCTCTTCACTACCGGCACTGTCTACGCTGCCAGTAAGCAGCCCCCAAAACCAACTGCAGAGGAATGCCTGGCCTGCCACGGCGACGCCTCTCTGACCCACGACGTCAACGGAAAGCCCGTCAGCCTGCATGTTGATCCCCAGGCCTTCAAAGATTCCATCCACGGCAGCATGTTTACCTGCGTGGATTGCCACACCGACGTGAAGAACGCCGCGCACGAAACCGCTCCACAGAAGATTTCCTGTGCGACGTGCCATGCCGACGAGCAGGCCGCCTACGATCGCAGCTTTCACGGTAAGGCCGTGCAGGGAGGCAACAGCAAGGCTGCCACTTGCGTGGACTGCCATGGCAGTCCACATGAGCTGCTTCCCTCCAGCGATCCCAAGTCACGGGTACACCACGCGAACATTCCGGCTACGTGCGGCGCATGCCATAGCCAGAAATTTGTCATGGACGATGACGGGGAAAGTGCGCAAATGGTGGCGTCGTATCAGCAGAGTGTTCACGGACACGCTGTCGCCGCCGGCTCCGACAAAGCCGCCGTCTGCACCGACTGCCACGGCACTCACGAAATACTCGACGCCAAAGACAGCAAGTCTCCCATCTTCAAGTTCAATGTGCCAATGACCTGCGGCCGCTGCCACGACTCCATCTCGAAGGAATTCCAGCAGAGCATTCATGGTACCGAAATCGCGCAGGGCAATTGGCTGGCGCCCGTGTGCACCGATTGCCACGGCATTCACTCCATCAAGTCGCACCTCGATCCCAGTTCTCCGGTCGCCGCCGCGAATCTGGCGCAGGCCACCTGCGCCCGCTGCCACGAAGGCATGCGGCTCTCGCAGGAGTTCGGCGTCGAAGGCCGGCGCGAGACCACTTATCTGGCCAGCTATCACGGTCTCGCGGCCCGCGGAGGATCGCAGATTGTGGCCAACTGCGCCAGCTGTCATGGCGTGCACAACATTCTGCCGTCGAGCAATCCGCGCTCGACCATCAACCGCGCCAACCTGGCCCGCACCTGCGGCCAGTGTCATCCTGGCGTCACGGAAAAGTTCGCATCCTCCAAGGTGCACGTCGATGCTCCGCTCTCCGCCGATATGGGCAGCAAGGCGGTGCGCTGGATTCGCCGCTTCTATCTCAGCATGATCTTCGCCGTCATCGGCGGAATGCTGCTGCATAACCTCATCATCTGGCGCGCCAAAGTCGTGGCCCGGCGCAAAACGGAGCAACAGTTCGTCACCCGCATGCCTCTCCGTTTCCGCTGGCAACACGCCACGCTGCTCACCAGTTTTATCGTGCTGGTGCTCACCGGATTCGCTTTGAAGTTCCCCGACTCCTGGTTCGCAGAACTGCTGGCCATGGGAGAGCGGCTCCGCGGCGTGCTGCACCGCATCGCTGCCGTCGTGCTGATTGGCGTCAGCATTTACCACCTGTTCGACGTGGCACTGAGCCGCGACGGACGACGCCTCGTTCGCGATCTGTTCCCCACGTTGGACGATGCACGCGGCGCGTGGCAGAATGTTTGCTATTATCTCGGCCTGACCTCACGCAAACCCGAGTTTGCCCGCTTCAACTATGCCGAGAAGGCCGAGTACTGGGCTCTGGTCTGGGGCATGATCGTGATGGCTGTGACCGGATTGATGCTGTGGGCCAAGGTTCTGGTCGGGAATCATATGCCTCGCTGGTGGCTTGATGTCGCAACCGCGATTCACTTCTACGAAGCGGTTCTCGCCACTCTCGCCATTGTCGTCTGGCACTTTTATCAGGTGTTCTTCGATCCGGATGTCTACCCGATGAACTGGGCGTGGTGGGATGGAAAGATGACCCTTCATCATTATCGCGACGAGCATGGCCTCGACAATATTTCGATTGCAGAAGCTTCGCCGGAGTCAGTCGCGGCCGATGTCGCAGAAGAGGAAGAATCCGTGACCGAGGTTCATCATGGACAATGAGAAGCCGTCGCCCGAGAGGGTGGAACCCCGGCACCGTTTGCGCATGCTGCTGCGCAATCCCGTCAGCCTCGCCGGAGTCGCACTGGTCATCGTCAGCGTGGCCAACATTTTCCTCTTCGTCCTGATCGACTTCATCGCCATCAAGCCTAGCCCTTATATCGGCATTCTGGCCTACATGGTCTCGCCCGCTTTCCTTGCTCTCGGCTTGCTGATGATGCTGGCGGGCGTGCTGCTGGAACGGCGCAAGAAGGTGGCATCCACCGAGTTCTACCCGCGCATCGACCTCAATGATCCCACCCAGCGCAGCGCGGTCATCTCTTTCATGACCTTCCTGGTCGTGTTCGTCACGGTCAGCGCCGCGGGCAGCTACAAAGCCTACGAATATACGGACTCGGTGCAGTTCTGCGGCCAGCTGTGCCATACCGTGATGAATCCCGAGTTCACCGCGTATCAGCTCTCGCCCCACGCGCGGGTTGCCTGCGTCGACTGCCACGTCGGCGCTGGAGCCACCTGGTATGTGAAATCGAAACTCTCCGGCGCGCGCCAGGTCTTTGCCGCGACCTTTAACACGTTCCCGCGCCCCATTCCAACCCCGGTCCACAACTTGCGCCCGGCTCAAGACACCTGCGAGCAGTGCCACTGGCCCAAAAAATTCTACGGCGGTCAGCTGAAAGTTTTCACCCACTACTCCAACGATGAAAAGAATTCTCTTCGCCAGGTTCGTATGCTGATCAAGACTGGCGGCGGCGATCCCGCAACCGGCGCCCCCGAGGGCATCCACTGGCATATGAACATCGCCAATAAGATCACCTACGTGGCCGCCGACGAAAAACGTCAGATAATCCCGTATGTCCGCGTCGAAGACATGCAGGGACGCGTGACCGAGTATTACGCCAAGGATTCGACTCTCAGCAAAGATCAAATCGCCAAAGCCGACAAGCACCGCATGGATTGCGTCGACTGTCACAACCGCCCGACGCATATCTACGTCCCCCCTGATCTGTCAGTCGATCAGTCGCTGCTGGCGCGCCGCCTCGACATCTCCTTGCCGTTCATCAAACAGGAAGCCGTCACGGTCCTCACCGGAACTTATGCCACGACCGATGACGCCATGCGCGCCATCGCCAGCGGACTGCAGGGTTTCTATGAGAGCAAATATCCCGACGTAGCCAAGACCCGGCAGTTGGAGATTCGCACCGCCGTCGACGAAGTCCAGCAGATCTTCAAGCGAACGACGTTTCCGGAAATGAAGTTGAACTGGCAGACGCATCCCAACAACCTCGGGCATTACTATTACCCCGGATGTTTCCGCTGCCATGATGGTCAGCACGTCAGCGCGGATGGCAAGGTTGTCAGCCGGGACTGCAATCAGTGCCACACGCTCATGTCTGAGACCGAAGGCACGCCGGCCGCCGCTGCTCCGGCCTCGCCGACCTTCCAGCATCCCGTCGATGTTGGCGATCTCACGCAAGTGAACTGCGCCGACTGCCATACCGGAGGCACCGGACCATAATCGTGTTGTCTGGGAAAGGAAGTAGGCCTGGCGAAGGCTTCCAGGCCGATCGGTCGCCGCTATCCACAAATTCCAAAACAGGCCAAGAATTGCAGCACTGCTTACAGCCTGAAAGCCGTTGAATCCAAGTTGGTTCCTCATTTTGTGTGATTCTAATCACGCAACCGTGTGAATCTACGACACGACATCCACACGCCCCTTCCTGCATCCTGAACATATCGCAGGGCCACTCCGGTGGCACCCGTCGAGAAACCGGAACGGGGGATCTCAATGAAGCGCAAATTCAAGACCATGGACGCCAATGAGGCGGTCGCGCATGTCGCATATCGGGCAAGTGAGGTCATCGCCATTTACCCGATCACGCCATCGTCGCCGATGGGCGAATGGGCCGACCAGTGGTCATCGGAGGCCGTGCCGAACGCGTGGGGCAGCGTGCCCCATGTCATTGAAATGCAAAGTGAAGGCGGAGCGGCCGGGGCCGTCCACGGCGCCTTGCAGACCGGATCGCTGGCCACGACCTTCACCGCGTCGCAGGGATTGCTGCTGATGATCCCGAACATGAACAAGATTGCCGGCGAATTGACGCCCACCGCATTCCATGTGTCGGCGCGCACCGTGGCCACTCACGCGCTGTCGATCTTCGGCGATCACTCTGACGTAATGTTCTGCCGCACCACGGGCTGGGCCATGCTCTGCTCGAATTCGGTGCAGGAAGCGATGGACCTGGCACTGATCGCTCATGCTGCGTCCCTCGAGACCCGCATTCCCTTCCTGCACTTCTTCGACGGATTCCGCACTTCGCACGAAGTCAACAAAATCGAAATGCTCAACGACGACGACGTGCGCGCGCTGCTCAACATGGACCGCATCATCGAGCACCGCCAGCGCGCTCTTTCACCCGACCATCCGGTGCTGCGCGGCACGGCGCAGAATCCCGACGTCTTCTTCCAGATTCGGGAGACGGCCAATCCCTTCTACGACGCCGCCCCGTCCAAGGTACAGGCTGTGATGAATCAGTTCGCCGAGCTCGTCGGACGCTCCTACCGCCTGTTCGATTACGTTGGCGCACCCGACGCCGAGCGCGTTCTCGTGGTGATGGGTTCCGGCGCCGAGGTCGCTCATGAAACCGTCGACTATCTCAACGCCCACGGCGAGAAAGTCGGCCTCCTGAAAGTCCGCTTGTACCGACCATTCTGCGTGAAGTCGTTCATCGAGGCCCTCCCCGCAACCGTCCGTCAGATCGCAGTTCTCGATCGCACCAAGGAATCCGGCGCCATCGGCGAGCCTCTTTATCTCGATGTCATCAATGCCTTGCACGAGGGATTGAAGCTCGGCTACGGGAAAATCAAGTCGGCTCCCGCCGTCGTCGGCGGCCGTTATGGCCTGTCGTCCAAGGAATTCACTCCGGCGATGGTGAAGGCGGTTTACGACAACCTGAAGCCGCCCCAGCCCGGTCGTCCGATAAAGGATCACTTCACCGTCGGCATCAACGACGACGTCACCCACACCAGCCTCGACTACGACGCCGCATTCTCGACCGAACCCGACAGCGTGATTCGCGCCATGTTCTACGGCCTGGGCGCGGATGGCACTGTCGGCGCCAACAAGAACTCCATCAAGATCATCGGCGAAAACACCGACAACTTCGCGCAGGGATATTTCGTTTACGACTCCAAGAAATCCGGCGCCATGACGGTCTCGCACCTGCGCTTCGGACCGCAACCGATCAAATCGAGCTACCTGGTTTCGAAAGCCAACTTCGTGGCTTGCCACCAGTGGATTTTCCTCGAACGGTACGACATGCTCAGCGCGCTCGTCGAAGGCGGGGTCTTCCTGCTCAACAGCCCCTTCGGCCAAGGCGAAATCTGGGATCACCTGCCGCGTGAAGTCCAGCAGCAGCTGATCGTGAAGAGAGCAAAGTTTTACGCCATCGACGCCTACCAGGTCGCGCGCGACGCCGGCATGGGCTCGCGCATGAACGTCATCATGCAGGTCTGCTTCTTCGCGATCTCAAAAGTTCTTCCCGGCGACGAAGCCATCGAAGCCATCCGCAAGTCCATCCGCGATACCTACGGCCGCAAGGGCGAAGAGGTGGTTCGCAAGAATATGCTGGCGGTCGATGAAACTCTCGCGCACTTGTTCGAAGTAAAAGTTCCCGCGAGCGCGACCAGCAAAATCCAGATTCCTGCAGTCTTCCCGGGAGCTCCGAAGTTCGAGCGCGATGTGCTCGGCACAATCTACGCCGGCAAGGGCGACGAACTTCCTGTCAGCGCGTTCTCCTGCGACGGAACTTTTCCCACCGCGACGTCACAGTGGGAGAAACGAAATCTCGCGCTCGAAATACCCGCGTGGGATTCGAAAATCTGCATCCAGTGCGGCAAGTGCGCCATGGTCTGCCCCCATGCCGTGATCCGCATCAAGGTCTACGACAGTAAAGACCTGCAAGGCGCTCCAGCCACATTCAAGGCTTGCGACGCACGGGATAAGGAATGGGCGGGCATGAAGTACACAATCCAGGTCGCCCCGGAAGACTGCACCGGATGCGGCGTCTGCGTACATGTTTGCCCGGTCAAGAACAAGAGCGAAGCGCGGCTGAAGGCCATCAACATGGTGCCGCAGCCGCCGCTGCGCGAGCCCGAGAGCGAGAACTGGAAATTCTTCCTGAACATTCCCGAACTCGATCGCAGAAAAATCAAGGTTGCCACGATCCGCCAGCAGCAGGTGCAGCAGCCCCTGTTCGAGTTCTCCGGCGCCTGCTCGGGATGCGGCGAAACTCCTTATGTGAAGCTCGTTTCACAGCTCTTTGGAGATCGCGCCGTCGTGGCCAACGCGACCGGCTGCTCGTCCATCTACGGCGGCAACCTGCCGACGACTCCGTGGGCCAAGAACGCCGACGGCCGCGGTCCTGCATGGTCCAACTCCCTATTCGAAGACAATGCCGAGTTCGGTCTCGGGTTCCGCGTCTCGATCGACAAGCAAACTGAGTTTGCCCGCGAGCTCCTGCTGCAGTTAGCCGACAAAGTTGGCGACGACCTCGTTGGCGCTATCCTCAGCGCCAAACAAAAAGACGAGGCCGACATCTACGAGCAGCGGCAGCGCGTCGACATCCTCAAAGAGCGTCTCAACCAGCTGAAGTCTCCCGAGGCGAAGCAGCTTCTCGCGATCGCCGACATGCTCGTGAAAAAGAGTGTATGGATCGTGGGCGGCGACGGCTGGGCCTACGACATCGGCTACGGCGGCCTCGACCACGTGCTGGCCAGCGGCCGCAACGTGAACCTGCTGGTCCTTGATACCGAGGTTTACTCCAACACCGGCGGGCAGGCGTCGAAATCGACTCCGCGCGGCGCCGTCGCAAAATTTGCCGCCGGCGGCAAGGCCAGTCCTAAAAAGGATCTCGGTCTCATGGCCATGACCTATGGCAACGTATACGTCGCCAGCGTCGCCATGGGGGCGAAAGACGAGCACACGCTCAAGGCGTTTCTCGAAGCCGAAGCCTACGATGGGCCGAGCATCATCATCGCTTATTCGTCCTGCATCGCGCATGGCGTCGACATGACCACCTCGATGACCGATCAGAAGGTCGCCATTGAGACCGGGCAGTGGCTGCTCTATCGCTACAACCCCGAGCGCGAGGCGGCCGGCGAAAACCCGTTGGTGCTCGATTCGCGCGCTCCCACGCGCAAAGTCCAGGAATACCTGCTGCAGCAAACGCGCTTCAAGATGCTCACCAAGAGCAAGCCCGAAGACGCCGAACGCTTATGGAAACTGGCGCAGCAGGACGTGGAACATCGTTACCGCATGTATGAATACATGGCCACCCGCAAATCGGAACCGGCAGCGGCTGCCAAAGAAACCGCAGAGAAGCCGGCGGCAATAGCGGGAAAGCCTGCGCCCACGGGAGCAGCGCGCTAGCCGCGCGAGGAGGGAAGTATGGTTGATCTCAGCACCAATTATCTTGGCATGAGGCTGCGCTCGCCTCTGGTCGTATCCGCCTCTCCGCTCTCGCGCGACGTCGATGGAATCTGCCGTCTCGAAGACGCGGGGGCCTCAGCCGTTGTTCTGTACTCGTTATTCGAGGAGCAATTGCGCCAGGAGGAGGTGGATCTGGACTACCACCTCAATGCCGGCACGGAAAGCTTTGCCGAGTCCCTCACTTATTTCCCGCAAGCCAGCGAGTTCCACACCGGACCGGAGGGATATCTGAAGCACATCAGCAAGGCGAAGGCAGCGGTAAAGATTCCGGTCATCGCCAGCCTTAACGGTTCAACCCTTGGTGGATGGACGAAGTTCGCCGGAGAGATTCAGCGAGCCGGCGCCGATGCCATCGAGTGCAACATCTATTCCATCCCCACCGATCCGAAACTGACCGCCGAAGACGTCGAAAAAACATATTTGGACATTGTGAAAGCAGTGAAGGCAACGGTTACGATTCCGGTAGCCGTAAAGCTGAGCCCGTTCTTCAGCAACCTGTCCAACATGGCCCGCCGCCTCGACGAAGCTGGCGCCGACGCGCTGGTTCTCTTCAATCGCTTTTACCAGCCGGATATCGATCTGGAAGAACTGGAACTTCGTCCCAATGTGTTGCTGAGCACGCCGCAGGCCTTGCGCCTGCCCCTCACCTGGATCGGAATCCTCTACGGGCGCCTGAAAGCCAATCTGGCGGCCACCGGTGGAGTCCATGGCGCCGAAGACGTCATCAAGCTGCTCATGGTCGGGGCCAATGTCACCATGCAATGCTCCTCGCTGATGCGCCACGGCATCAATCATCTTCGCCACGTCGAACGCGAACTGCGCGACTGGATGGAAGAGCATGAGTATGAATCGGTAATCCAGATGCAAGGCAGCATGAGCCAGCTTCGCTGCCCCGATCCCGGCGCGTTCGAGCGGGCGCAATACATGCGGGCAGTGAAGGGCATGCAACATATTCATATGGCAGGATGGCGCTAATGGCAACTACTACAGATCTAGAACAGGCGCAGAAAGACTGGGCGCTCCGTGTAGCGCGTGTCTTGGGTGCAAAGAACAACGGTGCTTCCGCGAGCAAGCCGGCAGAATCGCGTGTGTTCCATTTCTCGAGCGTCTTTCACGCCGGCACCGGTACTTTCCAGCCGATCGAAGTCGCCGGGCTGACTTCCAGCGTTACTGCCGTAGAAAAAGCGCGACGCGAGCGTCGCCACGCTCTGATTCTCCCGCGCGAGCACGGCGCCTGGGGACTGCTTCTGGTTCCGCTGGTAACCGGCGCTGGCGTTGCCCTTCGCGAGAGCTTCCATATCACTCCAGTCCTGTTGCTGCTGACGGCTGCGCTCGCATTGTTCTGGTTGCGAACTCCACTCGAAAGTTTGCTGGGAACTTCCGCCATGCGCGCCCAAACCAGTGACGAGCGAAAGACCGTGGGCTGGGTCATCGGCGGCTTGAGCGCAGTGTCCGCTCTGGCCCTGGGCTCTCTGCTCTGGGCAGGCCGAAATCCTTATCTGTGGCTGATTGGGATCGCTGCCGCGGCCGCGTTTGCCGGGCAAGCCTTGCTGAAGAAACGGGGCCGCAGCGCGCGCATGCTTTCGGAAATCGTCGGCACGATTGGCCTGACGTCGTCCGCGCCCGCCGCCTACTACGTCATCACCGGACAATTCAATGCGATCGTCTGGATCCTGTGGGCGGCCAACTTGATGTTCGCCGGCAATCAGATTCACTACGTGCAGCTGCGCCTGCATAGCCTTCGAATCGACGGCCTGCGCGCGAAGCTCGCCCGCGGCTGGGACTTCGCTGCCGGACAAGCTGCCATGACACTGGCTCTTACGCTCGCTTGCGTATACGGCTTGTTGCCGCAGTTCGCCTCAATCGCCTTCGCGCCCATTCTCTTTCGCGGCTGGTTCTACTTCATTCAGAAACCTAGGCCCCTGGTCGTTCGAGAACTGGGCTGGAGCGAGTTGAAACAAGCCACGGCTTTCTGCGTGTTATTGATCGCGGCGTTCGCCCTTCGCCAATAGATCTTGAACGATGCCCCCCCTGCAACTCGTTCAGGCGATTGGTTTTACCTCATTTGCAATACATTATTGTGCGTACAAATTAGTACTTTGGAGTGTTCCTGCAGGAACACTGTGGAAAACTCTGGCAAGCCCAATCAACCCAGCAGCTTAGGGCACAATCACGGCTGCGCCATCGATGGCGTCGTTTTTCAGCGCGATCAAGGCTTCGTTCGCCTGAGCGAGCTGGAACACAGTCACCTTTGGTTTCAGGTTGATCTGCGCCGCCAGCATCAGAAAGTCGCGGGCATCATCGCGCGTCATGTTGGCTACGCTGCGCAGTTGGCGCTCGCCCCATAACAGGCGGTCATAGTCGAATTGTGGAATGCGATCGAGGTGAATGGCATTGATCGCCACCACACCAGCCTTGCGGAGACTTGCCAGCGCGGCGACGACAACGTCGCCACTGGGCGCAAAGGTCACGGCGCGGTCAAGTTCGACGGGCGGCTTTTCGGTCTCAGTTCCCACCCAGGTCGCGCCGAGCGACGCGGCCAGCTCGCGATGTGATTTTCCTCGCGTTGAAACGTACACTTCACACTTCCAGGCACGCAGAACTGAAATGGCCAGATGCGCGGACGCGCCAAAGCCGAACAGTCCCACGCGCTCGCCGTGTTCAACGCCAGCCACGCGCAAGCTGCGAAAACCGATGATGCCAGCACAGAGTAACGGCGCGGCCTGCAGATCATCGAGGGCATCCGGCAGAGGACAAACGAAGTCGGCGCGAGCAAAAGCGTGCTCCGCATATCCGCCCGCGACGGTGTAGCCGGTGAAGGTGGGCGAGTCGCAGAGGTTCTCCAGTCCTCGCTGGCAATAGGGACACGTGCCGTCGGTACCGCCAAGCCAGGAAACACCAACCCGTGAGCCAAGAGGAACTTCCGCCGTGGCACCGTCGATCACCTCGCCGACGATCTGATGGCCGGGAATGATTCGCAACTGCTTGGGCGGCAACTCGCCCTCGACAATGTGGAGATCAGTGCGGCACACGCCGCAGGCGCGCACGCGCAGCAGAACATGGCCTGACCTTAGCCGCGGGTTGGCAACCTCAACAATCTGCAGCGGGCGCTGCGACACAGGTTGCGGAGCATTCAGGATGGCGGCTTTCATAGCTCGGCCACTTATGAGGATGGTATCAGTTCGAGCGTCAGCACCTGAAAGGGTTTCAGGTGAAAGGTGCGCGGTTCATCGGCCGTCATATCCAGAACCGAATTCGCGGCATCGTCCTTCCATGGACTGCGCGCGGCAAACTGACCCGCGGATCCGGGCGGAAGCTCCAGCAGATCGGAAAGCTTCGCGGTGAAATCCTGCGGCTGGTCGCTGGGATTGCGAAGAGTCACGATCGCTCTGGCGGGCGACCAGGCAGCCCAGCCGTAAACTTCAAGCAGCGCAGGATCACCGCCGATCCAGTGCGAGTCTTCCAGAATCTTCGCGTTGTCGCGCGACCATTTCGCCGCTTCAGCCAGGACATCCCAGTTCTTTGTGGAGAGCAATGAAGGCGTGATGTACATCTCCTGCAATTGTGTGCCCGTGCCGAAGTAGGAATGCACTTCGTCAGGAAAATCGTTGCCGGGGTCGCTGCCGAGGCGTTCGGCGTAGCGCGCAAAGATCATGCCGTGCAGCATCAGAGAGTTGATGGGAAATAGCGGCCCGTCTTCGACGACCCAGCGATAGGTTTGCGAGTCGCGATAGGTGATCCAGCGCTGGCGATTGGAACCGACCCCGGCGAAGCTGTGATCGTCGCCGCCGCGCCATATGGAATCGGCGTCGAGCAGCCAGAAGGGCGACGGATAGGTTCCAGTCGTGAGATTGACGTAGAGGTCAGGCTTCTTCGCACGCAGTTCTCCGATGAGGTGGATGGCGGCATCGAAGTCGCTGTCGAATTCGCTGCCCTTGATCACTTCGTCGGCGTTGCCTGTGCCGTCGAACTTGAACTGGTTGATGCCGTATTTTTCGATCAGATCGAAGCAGGTGTCGCGAAAGTACCGGTAATATTTTGGCCCCGACAGAGCGAGTCCACCTTCGTTGGTTTCGTAGCCTTGCGCGCGAGCCGAGGCCAGCCGTTGCTGCTTGGGCTTGTCATAGCCTCCCCAAGGAGAAAGCCAGATGCCAGGAGCAGCACCGTATTGGGCCGCGGTCTCGGCGACCTTCGTGAGCCCATCCGGAAAACCAGGATTGAACTTCCACAGGGTAGTGGGATCGTCCCAGCCGTCGTCAAACATAAAGCTGTCGAGCTTGACTCCGCGTTGCCTGGTGAGGTTTTCGCCGAAACTCTGCACCACGGCCACAGCGTCCTGCTCGTTGTAACGTCCGAAGTAGCCGAGGTCGTACCAGGAGTTGTAATGAAGAAAAGTGCGATAGGGATGGGCGCGCTCGAGTTCGACATACTTAAGAAAGTCGCGGCGCAGTTGTGAGGGATGAGCAGCACCGAGGACCGCAGAGTAGGTCACGCTCTCTCCGGCGTGCAAGGGAAGCTCCCGTGCGAGCCAGCAGGCGGCGCGATACCCGTGGACGCGACACTCAGACAAGGGATGCTCGAAGCCAAGAAACCAGGTAGCGGCCGCGACCGGCGAACCTTTTACTTGGCCGTCAACCTCTGCACCAGGAACAGAGGCATCGAGGAGGGTGATGCGAGCGAGCGCGAAAGGTTTTTGCACCGCATGGATCGTCACTTCCTCGCGAATGTAGTTTGTATTGTCGTGGAGCATGGCTCGCCACGTGATTCGGACGTTTGCGGATGGGTCTTCGAGCTCGATGAGAATCTGCTTGCCGGGCAAATGATCGGCGGCTTTGGTCGAATTGACGGTTGGCGAAATGTCTTGAAGGAGTGGCCCGCTGACGATTTTGAGATCAGACGAGCGCAACGGCATCCCTTCAGCGGGCACCAACTCGAACACACTTCCATCGATGGGCAAGGAGGTTCCCGTGAAGTTGTTGGTGAGGCGCAGCCAATGGAGCGAGCCAGCGCGCACGGTCCATGCGGCCGAGATCATTTCATTTGAGAGGATGAGTCGATCGCCCTGATGAAACGCCTGAACCGTTGAAGCCTGTTGAGCATGCAGCGAGACGACGAAAAGAGCAAGCATGAACCAACCAGTACAAACCTGACGGACCGTTTGCATTGCGAATACCTCGCGAGCAGAGCAAAGAATGAGAGCTCAACAGAGTACGAGACGAGAACACTAGAAACAAGAAATGATCACAAGCCCGCAGCGATGGTTTCGGTTCCTAACCGCAGGCGCGAGTGCGGTTTTGGCGATGGGCCGCATCTTCACTTTCGCTACGATTTGACTTGACTTTCATCATAAACGAAAGTAATAGTGTTAACTCGTAATAATATGAAAGCCCGTACAGGGAGGCTGTTATGCGTGTCTGCCGTCGCATTTTGGCTCTGACGATCCTAAGTTTTTCTGCGCTCCTTGGAGTCGTGCTGCTGGCGACAGCATCATGGGGACAAGCGGCCTACGAGGCTCAGGTTCGCGGCACGATAACGGACCAGACAGGAGCGGTGGTAGTGGGCGCCACGATTACCATCACCAACAACGCGACGAATGTTTCGCAAACGGCCCACAGTGACGAGCGCGGACAGTATTTCCTGGTAGGGCTGCGACCTGCGGTGTACACGATCAAAGCGGAAAACAAGGGCTTTCGTGCGAGCGAGAAGACGGATGTCGTGCTGCAGATCGATCAGCAGGCGACGGTCGATTTCGTGCTGCATCCGCCGAGTGTGAACGAAACGATGGAGGTCACCGAGACAGCTCCCTTGCTGGACACCGAGAGTGCGACCTTAGGAACGAACATCAGCAGTGAGTCCATCAAAGAACTGCCTCTTATCAATCGCAGCTTTTTCGGGCTGACCTTTTTGGCCGCGGGTGTGAGTGAAGCGGCAGGATCGGGTACGACCGACAACTATCCGTCGGGAACGAACTTTACTTCCAACGGGCAGCGCAACGCGACGGCCGACATACAGCTGGATGGGACCTTATTGAGCGCGCCGGAGCAAGGCGAGGGAGGAAACTCCAACGTTTATTACGAGCCACTGGTCGAGGGTCTGCAAGAGATGAAAGTGCAGAACAACAGCTTTTCGGCCGAGTTCGGCAATAACGGCGGAACCGTGGTCAACATGGTGATGAAGAGCGGGACTAACGGTTTCCACGGGAGCGGCTGGTATTTTCTGCAGCGTTCACAGATGGACGCGCGCGACTTCTTCAATCCGGCGTACTTTTCGGGTAGTTCCACGTTCAACCCCAAACCTGATAGCAAGCGTGACCAGGGTGGATTTACAGTCGGGGGTCCGATCAAAAAGGACCACACGTTCTTTTTTGTGGATTTTGAAAAAGTGCGAAGCGCCTCCGCGTCGAGTGGGGAAGTGACCGTGCCCACGGTGGCGGAGCGGACCGGCGACTTTTCGGGCCTTACGAATCACATTTACGACCCGAATGTAAATTGCGGGACCTCGATCAACGTGATCAGGCCGCAGGTGGGCTTTAACTGCAGCGGCCAGCCGATCGGTCCTGAAGATGTAATTCCAGCCGGCGAAATCGATCCCATCGGGCTGGCGGTCCTCAATCTCTACCCGCAACCCAGCAATAGCAACGAATTCGATAACTATAACTACACGACGCTGGCGAATGCTCCGGATTACCAGTTTGATATCAAAATTGACCACCAGCTGAACGACAGGAACCGCATCAGCGGCCGCTACAGCCGGGGCTGGAGTAACTTTACGACTCCGCTCACTCTGGGCGACAACTTCGATAATGACGGAATCAAGAACGGCGTGACGGTGGCGCAAAACGCCTCGGTGGAGTACACGTGGACGATCAACCCGCGAATCATCTGGAACAGCCATGTGGGGCTTGACCGGGTGCACGAACTGTCGATTCCGGGGATTCCCACGATCTCGAGTTTCAACGCCTCGCTGCCGAGCGGGACGCAGGGATTGCCGCCGGTGTACGAAGAGGCCAATGGGATCGACAAGATGCCCACCTTTCTGATGCAGGGAAACCTGTCTTGGAATAACCTCTACGACCAGTGCTGCATTAACACGACATTTGGGCATACGCTGGTCAACTACTCGTCGCAGTTGGTGATCTCGAAGGGATCGCATCTGATCAAATTCGGCGGGGAGCAGCGAATCTTCTACAATAATTTCTGGCAGCCGAACTACCCGACCGGCGATTTGACCTTTACGGATGACGTGACGTCTCCGACTCCGGACAGCAACTTTGATTTATCTGGGAATACCTCGGGGAACCCGCTTGCTAGCCTGGTTTTTGGCTATGCCGACAATGTCAATGGCACCACTCAACTGGTGGTCACCCCGTCGGTAGCGAACCGCTCGCTGGAGACCGGGTTCTACGTCCAGGATGACTGGAAGGTGAACTCGAAGCTCACAATCAATCTGGGCCTGCGGTATCAATGGAGTTCGCCGTACACGTCGCGCGGGAACCAGATCGAGTTCAGCAATTTCACGGCGGACAGCGGGGTGAATATTCCGCTGAATTCCGTACCGGCCAGCGCTCCGGCAGGCACCCCGAGTACGCAGGCAGCTCTGCAGTCGTATGGTTTGAGTTTTCCTTCGTCGCAGGAGTTGCTGGGTACGACACAGTTCGCGACGTCGAGCATGAGGACGGTACCGACTTACCGCAAAGACGTTGGACCGCGGCTGGGTTTTTCCTACCAGCTCGGTTCGCAAACAGTGGTTCGTGGCGGGGCGGGGATTTATTTCGGGATGAGTCCGGCAACGAACTTCCAGTATCCGGGATCCGCGTTTCGCAAGACAGCGAACCTGTTTTTCACAAACGATAATTTTGCGACGCAATCCGCGACCCTCGAGAATCCGTTTCCAGCAGGATTTACGGGTCCGCAGGACAGGCAATACGGCCAGTTTGCGAACTGGGGATATCAGAACCCGAACGATCTGGGCACGACGGCGGCGCGAGACGCCAACATCTACCAGTGGAACCTGGGAATCCAGCGGCTGCTGCCCAGCCAGATTGTCCTGGGCGTAGACTACTCGGCGAACCGAAGCACCCACCTGCCGTGGTCGGGGACGAACAATCGCGACTTCATTCCCTCCGCATTGCTGGCGCAGATTTCAGCGGCGTTGCATACCAACTACGACATCACGCAGGGTAATGGCCTGGGAGCCTGCGATAACGCTGCCTGCGTGAGCACCTTCCTGGACACGCAAGTGGGCAATCCCTTTTACGCGATGTTCAATACTCCATGCACTCCTTCGGCAACGAATCCGTGTTTCAACGAACCCAACTCGAACTATGGGAATCCGACGCTGCAGTTGTCGTATCTGCTGTCCGCCTACCCGCAATTCGCCCAAGACTTTGAAGGCCTAATGGTCGAGGAAGCCAGCTCCTGGTACAACGCGATGCAGGTTCGCTTTGAGAAGCGCACCACGCACCACGTCAGTTTCGAGGGAAGTTACACGATATCGAAGGCCACGGACGATTCCTCGGCTGGGAGGAACAACTGGGTAGGAGCGCTGAGTCTGGGCCTTCCACAACAGTTGGACCGTTTATCTGCAGAACACAGCATCGGAGCGAACGATACGCCGCAGCGGCTGGCAGCGGCTGTGGTTGTCGACCTGCCGATTGGCCGCCAGCAATGGATTGGCGGAAACATGAACCGCGTGCTGGACGGAGTGATCGGAGGGTGGTCGATTTCGACTCTGATCACCGAACAATCGGGGCAGCCGATGGCGATCGGGATGTCGACCGCACGGCTGGCGAGCGGTAATCAGCGCCCGGATGTTGTGTGTTCCCAACTGAAGAGCGGGGTCAGCATGCATGCGGTGGCCCTGGCCTGGCAGAACGTTGGAAACGTGGCGACCCCGCTTTCTTATTTCAATGCAGGCTGCTTTGCCGATCCGGGCGACGAGAATCCAGGCAATGCTCCTCGCTACTTTTCCGGTTTGCGCGTGGACGGCATCCATAACCTGGATCTGAACCTGTACAAATCGTTTGTGCCGAAGGAAGGCATGCGGATTGAGCTGCGGGCGGAGACGTTTAACCTGGCCAACCATCCGCGCTTCGGGCAGCCCGATTCGGCGGTGGGAGATCCGCTGTTTGGAACGATCACGACCGATACCAGCGTCGGCGGGAATGTTCTCCAAATGCCACGCACATTTCAATTCGGACTGCGCTTCGAGTTCTGAAGCGGGAGCCCAAGCTTTTCGACTGAGTCTTCCAATGAAAATAAAGTTGGCGGTGGCTTCATTGCTGATGGCAGCATGCGGACTCGTGTTGCCGGCGCAGAACACTCCAGCGGCGAGAGACTGGGGCGGACAGAACTGGACTAACTACGCACGAATCGGGGCGTACGGGCTGAGGGGCGGGGATGCGCTGGAGATCGTGCGCAAGGCACAAGCCAGCGGAGTATTTGGGATCGAGGTCGACAACGACATTGAAGGGCGCTACGAGAGCTTTGTCCATCCGGAAGAAAAACTGAAGGCGATACACGATGTGGCTGAGGCGGCGCACCGGGCGGGCAACTACGCGGTGGTCTACATCGCCGGAACCGAGTGCATTACGGCACACGCGGATCAGACTCCTCATACGCTGGCGAAGGAACATCCCGACTGGCTGCAACGCAACATCAGCGGAAAGCCCGCAATTTTCGGCGGTGGGACAGCGTTCTGGATCAGGCCGGGCGACGAGGACGTGTGGGTGAGTCCTTATGCCACCGAGTGGCGAAGGATTTACATGGAGCGGGTGCGACAGATCGCCGCGAGTGGAATTGACGGCATCTACATTGACATTCCTTACTGGATGACGCATTTCGACGGATGGGAAGACACCTGGGCCAGTTTTGATGACTACACGGTCGAAGCGTTCAAACAGAAGACCGGACTGGACGCGAAGCGCGATTTGAAGCTGGGAGATTTTTCCGATCCGGCGTTTCGCAAGTGGGTTGAGTTTCGGATTCAGACGATCACTGACTTTCTGCAAGAGATTGATCGGAGTGCGAAGACGGTGAATCCGAAGATTAAGACGATTCCCGAGATTTATCCGGGAATCGAAGAGGAGGCGGTGCGGGTCGGGGCGGATGTTTATAGCCTGTATCCCGTGGTGGATGCGATTGCGCACGAATATGAGTTCGGCGGCGGAGATCACATGGCGTCGTCGCGCACGCCGCTGGACTGGTTTCGCTATCAGGTCGGCATGCATTCGTTTCGCGCGTTCGCCCAGGGCAGGGCAACGTGGATTCTGAATTACTCGTGGGATGGGGACAAGAAAGTCGACGCGCGGGAAGCGATGATGAATCTGGCGATGTCGCAGGTGATGGCGGGGGCGAATTTCTGGGACGCGCCGGGGCATTCGATGGCGGGCTCGAACGATCTGCCGACGCGGAAGAAGATTTTTGCGTGGATTCAGGAGCACGAGAAGACGTTCTATCTACCACGCGCGCCGATGGATCCGATTGGAGTTTATTTTTCGCCAGAGACGCGGGATTTCAACGCGGATGAATTCATCGCGTCGTATCGTGGAATTCTGATTCTGCTGATGCAGAAACATCTTGAATTTCAGATTGTGACGCCAAGGACGCTGGAGGAATTTCACGGCCAGACGCTCATTCTGCCGGATGTGCGGGTTCTGGGAGAAAGCGAGAAGAGTTGGCTACAGAATTTCGTGGCATTGGGAAAGAAACTCGTGATCACGGGGACTGACGCGACGGGAGTTGCCAGTTCGAAGAATGTAGTGCAGTTTTCACAGTGTCCCGGCAAAGCGTACAACGCGGCACTCGAAAAAGATTTCGAGATTGCTGCGCCGGATTCGCAGCAGGCGTTTTTCGATAGTTTGCAGGGGGCTGACGCGGTGCGAGTCAAGACTGGACCACATGTGGCAACGTCGATCGCACGCACAGCTGACGGGCACATGAATGTTTTCTTCGCCAATTTTGCCGGACTCGTCGGACGGTCCAATCCGATTCAAACGCCGCAGATTGGCGCCGTGGTGGTTGTGAAGTCGGGATCCGAGGGCAAGGGATTTTTTCTTCCGTTCCTGGGAGAGGTGCAGGCGGTTCAGGGGATTCGTCAAGGAGACAACCTTACGTTCCGATTGCCGCCGATCACGAAGGGCGCGGTTTTCTGGTACGAACCTTAGTCGAGGTTGTTCTGGTCGGATCGCAGGGCACTGTGTGCGAGTTTCCGACAGTCAGGATTCCCAGTTTTTGGATCGTGCGACAGCTTCGTTCCACCGGTTCCGCAATTGGCGCGCCCGAGATTGCGGCATCTGCGGCTCGAAGCGTCGATCTTTTTTCACCGCGGAAACATCGAGATCATTTTTCCAAGAAGCAACAGCGAGGCCGGCGAGACAGGCCGCTCCAAGCGCTGTGGTTTCGGTGACGGCTGGGCGAACGACCGGCACTCCTAGAATGTCGGACTGAAATTGCATGAGGCCGTCGTTGGCGGCGGCGCCACCGTCGACGCGAAGCTCCTGCACCGAGCCGCCGGAGTCGCGGCGCATCGCATCGAGCAGATCGGCAACCTGGTATGCGATGCTCTCGACTGCGGCGCGGGCCAAGTGGCCTGCAGTGGTGCCGCGAGTGAGGCCGAAGATCGAACCGCGTGCATAGGAGTCCCAGTGCGGCGCACCCAGCCCCACGAAGGCAGGAACAAAATAAACGCCGCCATTGTCGGGCACGGACTTCGCCAGCGTTTCGACGTCTTCTGATTTTCGAATTAACCCCAAGCCATCGCGCAGCCATTGCACGACGGCGCCACCGACAAAAACGCTGCCCTCAAGCGCGTACTCGGTTGTGTCTCCGATTTTCCAGGCCACCGTGGTGACCAATCGATTCGAAGACGGAACGGCGCGCGTGCCGGTATTCTGCAGCATGAAGCAACCGGTGCCGTAGGTATTCTTAGTCAAGCCGGGACGGATGCAGCGCTGTCCGAACAACGCAGCCTGTTGATCACCGGCGATGCCTGCAAGCGGAATGCCATCAAGGCCGTTGATCCCCCGCACTTCACCGTAGATCTCGCTGGAAGAACAGACGGTTGGCATCATCGAGAGGGGAATCTGAAAGAGGTCAAGCAGTTCGTGGTCCCAAGCGCCCGTGTGGATGTTGAAGAGCATGGTGCGCGAGGCATTGCTGGCGTCAGTCGAGTGAACGCGGCCGCCGGTCAGTTTCCAGAGGAGCCAACAGTCGACCGTTCCGAACGCAAGTTTACCCGCTTCAGCGAGGCCGCGAGCGCCGGGAATGTTCTCTAAGATCCAGGAAATTTTGGACGCCGAAAAATAGGAATCAATCAGCAGGCCGGTGCGCTGCTGGATGAGAGCGGCATGGCCCTCACTGCGGAGATGTTCGCAGAAATCGGCGGTGCGACGGTCCTGCCAGACGATCGCATTGCAGACTGGTTCGCCGCTCGAGCGATTCCAGACGATCGTTGTCTCCCGTTGGTTGGCGATGCCGATGGCAGCCACGTCGCCGGGCTGCGCCCCCGCTTTGGACAATGCTTCGAGCGCGACCGCGATTTGAGAGGCCGCGATCTGTTCGGGATGATGTTCGACCCAACCGGGCTGGGGAAAAATCTGATCAAACTCTCGCTGCGCGACCGAGAGGATCGATCTTTCCTGATCGAACAAAAGAGCCCGCGAGCTGGTCGTACCCTGGTCGAGCGCTAGAACGTATCGCATCCTGTGTCCCCGAGCATTGTCTTCTTCGAACCCCGCGTCTTTGAAGTTCGCTTTTCCAATTGCGATCGCGGCTGGAATGTCAGGTGGGCTTTAGAAAGCGCCGGATGCCGAAGTCGTAGATGGCAGCTCCGGCCAAGCCCCCCAACAGCGGCGCGACTACCGGGATCCACCAGACGCGGGTTCCATCGGTGAGACCGTTGTTGCGAAAACCTGCGACGACCGTGAAGAGCCGCGGTCCGAAGTCGCGGGCAGGATTGATGGCATACCCATGCATGCCACCGAAGCTCATGCCGATGGCAACGACGACGAGGCCGATCATTGCGGGCGCAAGATTGGCTCCCGGAGGCGCGTTGAATTCGTCGACAATCGCGAAGATCATCAGGACGAGCAATCCGGTACCGATCAACTGATCGAGAAAGCCGGCCTGCGGGAGTCCGGGGAATGCGGGGAAGGTGGTGAAGACTCCGGCGGTGTGGTTCAGTTGCGGATCGACCTGGTGGAACGCGGGAAGATAGTTCCAGTAGACAAGAGCAGCGGCGGTGAATGCTCCCAGAGTCTGCGCGATGGAATAGGGGACGACATTGCGCCAGGGAAAATCACGAAAGACCGCGAAGGCGAGAGTCACCGCGGGATTGAGGTGAGCTCCCGAGACTTTGCCGGCAATGTAAATACCCATGGTCACCGCGAGTCCCCAGCCCAGGGTGATATTGGTAAAGCCGCCATGAATGGTCTCGCCCGGATTGCGGGAGGGAAACAACACGACCATGGCGACCACGCCGGTGCCGAAAAGAATGAGCACGCAGGTGCCGAGAAACTCAGCAATCAACTCCGCCATCAGAGTGGGCTTGGGCGACATTGCATCTCCGTGCAAGAATTGGATCGCGCTTCTGGACCGCGAAGTAGTCTAACAAGCGGAGGGAGTTTCGCGTTGGTTTTTCGCTGACGTGCGGACCCGAAATAGAGCTGGAATCTGGTCCGCGAAAGTAAACGCCGGGTGACGTTTTCCCTTGACATTTGCAGTCAATTTCGTAGGATAGAAAAATATTTATTCATCGTCATGAATATTTATTCATCATGAATAAGACATTGCGCCAACGGGCGGTTCTGGAAGCGTTGAAGCACGGCTCGATCGCCAGCCAAGAGGATTTGCAGCGAGCGCTGCGGCGGCGGGGATTCAAGGTGGGGCAGGCGACACTGTCGCGCGACATACGCGACCTGAATCTCAGCAAAACGTCGCATGGATACTCGCTGTCCCATACGGAGGGGGGAGCGGGGGTTGCGCTGCCTCCGGTTTCGCGACTGGTTCGAGAATTTGTGCTGGATATCCGTTCTGCCCAGAACCAGCTGGTGATCAAGACGATCGTGGGCAGCGCGCAGCCGGTGGCTGCGGCCCTGGACGAGGCAGATTGGCCCGAAGTTGTGGGCACGATCGCCGGCGACGACACCATCTTGATTGTTTGTCCCGATCGGGATGATGCGCGCAAACTGGCCGGCCGGATCGAGGAGATGCTGACGTAGCCGGCACAGGGTTGCGGTCACAGGAATGAGCGCGAAACTCAAAACGGCGGTGGTTGGAGCGACCGGCTATTCCGGCCTGGAGCTAACACGGATTCTCCTGCGGCATCCGCGCCTGGAGAAGCCTGCCCTGCTGCGGCGGACGTCTGACAATGGCAGCGCGGCGGATCTGGCTGAAGTGTTTCCGGTGCTCTCGGGGAACGGGGGCTACCCGTTGAGTCCGCTATCTTGGCCAGCGTTGAAGGGGCAGGGCGCGGAGTTGCTGTTTCTGGCGACGCCGCATGAGGCATCGCGCTCCCTGGTGCCAGAAGCAATCGCGAATGGCGTGCGCGTCATTGACCTCAGTGGCGCGTGGCGGCTGAAGCAGGAACAGCACCGCGCGATCTACAACTTTCAGGACTCGAATGCGGTAATGGCGGCTGAGCTAACGGACAAGGCAGTCTACGGATTACCGGAATTGAATAGCGATCGCATCGCAAATGCCGCGCTGGTGGCAAATCCGGGCTGTTACGCGACATCGGTCATTCTAGCGCTGGCGCCGCTCGTCAAGGCTGGAGTTATCGATCGAAATCGCGGAATCATTTCGGATTCGAAGTCGGGAGCTTCGGGCGCAGGGAAAGAACCGACGGCGAAGACGCATTTCGTTTCCGTGGCGGACAATTTGTCGGCATATTCGGTGTTCAACCACCGGCACGTGGGAGAGATTGTCGAGCAGTTGGAATTGAACGATCAGGAACTGATCTTTACGCCGCACCTGCTTCCGATTCCGCGCGGAATTCTGTCGACGATCTACGTGCACCTGGGCCGTCAGATGACGCCGCTGGAAGTGGAATCGTGCTTCCGGAGTTTCTATTCGGGCAAACGGTGGGTGAGGATTTTTCAGACGCCGACGCTTCCGCAGGTGCAATTTTCGCTGCACACAAATTATTGCGATCTTGGGTTTTGCCTGGCCGAAGACGGACGGCGGCTGGTGTTGATTTCGTGCATCGACAACCTTCTGAAAGGCGCGGCCGGACAGGCGGTGCAGAACATGAATCTGATGTATGGATGGGCAGAGGACGAGGGCTTGCAATGACGATCGTCGTAAAAATCGGAGGGACCGCGCTGGAAGACGCCGCCACGCTGCGCAAGTGTGCGCGAGCGATCGCGGACCTGGCGCAGGATGGACATCGAGTGGCGGTGGTGCACGGCGGCGGCAGCGCGCTGACGCGGGTGTTGAAGCAACTGGGAAAGCAGAGCGAATTTATTGGCGGGCTGCGCGTCACCGATGCCGAAACGCGCGACGTGGCGCTGATGGTGCTGGGAGGCATGGTCAACAAAAAAATGGTAGCGGCGATCCAAGCCGCGGGCATGCCGGCGGTGGGGTTCTGCGGCGGTGACGGGATGACGTTCCGGGCTCGCAAGAAACTGGTGCGCGGTAATGATCTGGGATTTGTCGGCGAGATTTGTTTTGCGGAACCTTGCTGGATCGAAGCTCTGTGGCAGCAGGGCGGAATTCCGGTTCTGGCTTCGCTCGCGCTGGGCGCTGACGGGGAATATTACAACGTCAACGCCGACGAAATGGCGGCCGCGTGCGCGGCGGCGTGTCATGCGAATGCGCTCATCTTCCTGACCGACGTGCCGGGAGTGAAGGATGCAGCCGGAAGCGTAATTCCGTGGCTGAGCACGAAGCAGGCGGAAGACCTGGCTGCAGGATCGATCATCAGCGGAGGGATGTTGCCCAAGCTGGAAGCCTGCAAACGAGCGCTGAAGCAGGGTGTGGGGCGTGTGCGGATACTGCCGGCGGCGGAGGCGGATGCGCTGCCGCAGTTCTACCTGACCAAGTTGGAGTGCGGAACCGAGGTCACCTGCGCATGAGCGCCGGCGTGATCAGAGTGGGGTCCGCAATCGAAGAAGAAGATTTGCACTGAGAAAGAGGAGTCTACGTTGAATAGTCCATTGCAAAGCAGAGCACCGGCGGCGCCGGAAACTTTTCCGGGCGTCTTCTGGTGCCCGGACCTGATATCGACACGCGACCTGGGGCCGCAAGGCGTGGAAGCAGTGCTGCACCTGGCGGAACTGATGAAGTCTCGGCCAACCGTCTTTCAGCGATCTCTCGCGGGCAAGCAGATGGTGATGTTTTTCGAAAAGCCGTCGTTGCGAACGAGGTTGACGTTTGAAGCGGGGATGGCGAGCCTGGGCGGCACAACGATGTTCGTCGACCAGACGCAAAGCCGGCTGGATGCGCGCGAGACGCTCAGCGATATTGCGCACAATCTGGAACGCTGGGTTGATGTGATTGTGCTGCGCACGTTCGGGCAGGAAACAGTGGAGGGCATGGCCCGCTATGCTTCGGTGCCGGTGATCAATGCACTGAGCGACCTGGAGCATCCCTGCCAGGCGCTGGCGGACTACTTGACTTTGCAGGAGCGGTTTGGCGATCTGAGAACAATTTGCCTCGCCTATGTTGGCGATGGAAACAATGTGGCGCACTCGTTGATGTTGACGAGCGCGTGCCTGGGGTCGTCGATCCGGATTGCAACGCCGAAAGGCTACGAACCGAATGCCCGGATCGTGGCTGAGGCAAGAAAGATCGCGAAGCAGACAGGGGCTCGAATCGCACTGCTCAGCGATCCGCAAGCGGCGGTCGCGGGCGTGGACGCCGTTTATACCGATGCGTGGGCGAGCATGGGCCAGGAGCACGAAGCCGAGCAACGTGCACAGATCTTTCCGCCGTACCAGGTAAATCGGGAACTGATGGCGAAGGCCGCGCCGAATGCGGCGTTCCTGCACTGCCTGCCGGCACATCGCGGCGAGGAAGTCACCGACGAGGTGATGGATTCGGAAAATTCCGTGGTCTTTGAGCAGGCGGAAAACCGCCTGCACGTTCAGAAAGCCATTCTCTATTTATTGTTGGGCGGCGCGGTTCGCCTGCCCGTAAGGAGCGCTCATGCCTGAGAAGGTGGTTCTCGCCTATTCCGGTGGATTGGACACGTCGATCATCATTCCGTGGCTGAAGGAAAACTATTCCTATGACGTGATCGCCATGGTGGGCGACGTTGGCCAGGGAGATGACATTGAAGCCGTGGTAGAGAAGGCGTATGCGACCGGCGCCAGCAAAGTGATCGTCGAGGATCTGCGGGAAGAGTTTCTGACGGGCTATGTCTTCCCTGCCCTGAAAGCTGGAGCGGTTTACGAGCACAAGTATCTGCTGGGGACTTCACTGGCGCGGCCGGTGATCGCGAAACACCAGGTAGAAGTAGCCTTGCGCGAAGGGGCGACGGCAGTGGCGCACGGATGTACGGGCAAGGGAAATGACCAGGTGCGATTTGAGTTGACGTATCAGGCGCTGGCACCAGAATTGAAGATCATTGCGCCGTGGCGGGAGTGGACGTTGAAGTCGCGCGAAGATTGCCTCGACTACGCCGAGCAGCACGGGATTCCGGTGGCGGCGAGCCGGGAAAAGATTCACAGCCGCGACCGCAACCTGTGGCACATCAGCCACGAGGGTGGCGAACTGGAAGACGCGGCGAATGCGCCCTTGCCGACTACCTGGCAGATTACGCGCTCGCCGCAGGAGGCGCCTGACAAGGAAGAACAGGTGAGCATCGGCTTCGCGAAGGGCGTTCCGGTTTCGGTTAACGGCATGGAAATGGATCCGGTGTCGCTGGTGGAGTTGCTCAACGAAGTCGGAGCGCGCAATGCGATCGGCCGTGTAGATCTGGTGGAGAACCGCTTTGTCGGGATCAAGTCCCGCGGATGCTATGAAACTCCCGGCGGCACTTTGCTGATAGCGGGTCACCGCGAACTGGAAGCGCTCTGTTTGGAGCGCGATGTTGCCCACTTCAAGCAGGAGATTGGATTGAAGTATGCGGAGCTCGTGTACTTCGGTCTGTGGTTCACGCCCTTGCGGGAAGCGCTGGATGCTTTCGTGGAAAGCACGCAGAGGGAAATGACGGGCAAGATCACGCTGTCGCTCTACAAGGGGAATGTTTCGGTGGCGAGTCGCGAATCGGAACACTCGCTCTACCGCACCGATCTCTCGTCGTTCACGATGGACGATAGTTACGATCAGAAGGATGCGGCGGGATTCATCCGCATTCTGGGGCTGCCGTCGCGTTCGCGCGCCCGCTCGCGGATGGAGGTGGCTGGATGATGAAGATGTGGTCGGGACGGTTCCGGCAACCGCTGGACCCTGATTTCGAGCGCTGGCAGCGGTCGTTTGGCTTCGACCGGCGGTTGCTGCATTACGAGCTTGCGGCCAGCGGGGCGCACGCGCGCGCGCTCAAAAATGCGGGCGTTCTTTCCGCCGACGAGTTGATCAGCATTTTGCAAGGGCTGGAGCAGGTGGGAGAGCGCGCGAAGGCGTCTCCATCGTTTCTGGACGACGCAGAAGCCGAGGACGTGCATCACTTCGTGGAGAAGCAGCTCGTCGTCCTGATCGGCGAGCTGGGATACAAGCTGCACAGCGGGCGCAGCCGGAATGAGCAGATTGCAACCGACCTGCGGTTGTATGTCAGAGCCGCGATCGATCAGCTGCGACACGAACTCGCAGAATTGGGCACGGCGGTGGCGGATCGCGCGGAACAGGCTTCCGACGCGACAATGCCGGCCTACACGCATCTGCAAAAGGCAGAGCCGGTGCTGGTCGGGCATTGGCTGCTGGCTTACGTCGAAATGTTCCTGCGTGATGCGGAGCGGCTGGCCGATTGCCGAAGCCGTATGAATGTCTGTCCTCTCGGGTCAGGGGCAGTGGCCGGGGCAACATTGGCGCTGGATCGGGCGTTTATGGCCGGGGCGCTCGGATTCGATGCTCCGACTGCCAACAGCATCGACGCGACGAGTGACCGTGACTTTGCGATCGAGTTCGTGAATGCGCTGTCGTTGCTCGCCATGCATTTGAGCCGCTGGGCAGAAGAGATGATCCTGTTTTCGTCGCAAGAGTACGGATTTCTGGGTTTGCCGGAGGCTTACTCGACCGGCAGCAGCGCGATGCCGCAGAAGAAAAACCCGGACCTGCTCGAGTTGGTGCGGGGTAAGAGCGGGCGCGTCGTCGGACACGCGACTGCCTTGCTGGTCGCGGTGAAGGGACTACCGTTGGCTTACAACAAAGATCTTCAGGAGACACAAGAACCGATCTTCGATGCTTGTGAAACTGTGCTGCAGATGTTGCCGCTGGTGACTGGATGGATGAAAGCCGTGGAATTTCATCCAGAGCAGATGTTACAAGCGGCGCAATCGGGATTCATGAATGCATGGGCTGCCGCAACTTATCTGGTGAATCGCGGAGTGCCTTCACGGCTCGCGCACGAGCGAATCGGCAAGGCGGTACAGATGTGCCTCGAAAGAAATTGCGAGCTGCAGGATTTGCCATTGCACGATTTGCAGTCTCTGAGCCCGGCGTTCGGCAAAGATTTCTACGAGTCGTTGAAGCTGGCGTCTGTGTTGGCCATCCACGATGTTCCCGGCGGTACCGCACCCGCGCGGGTGCGACAGGCAATCAATAACACCAGGGAGAGGATTGCGTCTCTCCGCGAGGAGGTTCATGCGCACGCGTAAAGCGATCCTGCCCGACGCTCAGAACATTCACGACCTGATCTCGGCCTATTCCGGCGACGGGACGCTGTTGCCACGGACGCTCGCCGAGATTTGCGAGAACGTCAGAGACTTTGTGGTTCTCGAAGATGAGGGGCGCATCATTGGATGTGGCGCTCTTCATTTGTATGGCACGCACCTGGCCGAGATTCGTTCGATCACGGTCGCGCCCTGGGCCCAAGGCAAAGGCGGGGGCGGACGCCTGGTGAAAGCACTCATGGCCGAGGCGAAGCGTCACCGCGTGGATTGCATTTGTCTTTTCACGCGCAAGCCCGACTTTTTTGCCGCGCAAGGATTTTCGGTGGCGCAGCGCGAGGACATCCCGGACAAGATTTACAAAGACTGCCACGCGTGCCCGAGATTTCATTGCTGCGATGAAGTTGCCATGGTGCGGGGCGAACTGCCAAAATTCGCGATTCTTCCGGAGCCAGCGAACTGGCTGGTCAAGCTGCAGGGCTGGTCTCTGAACGCCGAGGGCGGAACGAGGTCCTAAGCCCATTTTTGCCCCGGCAGTTGATGCGTCACGAGGGAGATCCTCCCTCCATTCTCAGATCCTCAATCGCTTCAAGAGCGAGTACCATTTAGAGTTCTGAAGCGACAACTTCATATCGAGGATCATTCATGAAAGCTCTTGTTAAGAGTCGGGACAGCCGCGGTTTATGGCTCGAAGATGTTCCCGAGCCGAAGTTCGGCATCAATGACGTAAAGGTACGGGTCTTGTATACCGGCATCTGCGGAACCGATCTTCATATTTACGAGTGGGACGCGTGGGCAAAATCCACAATTCCGGTGCCGCTGGTGATTGGACATGAGTTCGTCGGCGAGATTGTTGCGGTGGGATCGAATGTGACTGACTTTCATCCGGGAGAGTTGGTCAGCGGCGAAGGGCACGTAACCTGTGGGCAGTGTCGAAACTGTCTAGCCGGACGGCGGCATCTTTGCGCGCACACCCAGGGCGTGGGTGTGAATCGAGCTGGAGCGTTCGCGGAGTACATCGTGCTGCCGATGTCGAACATCTGGCGGCACGATCCCAAGATCAAGCCGGAGGTCGCCGCCATCTTCGATCCGTTCGGCAACGCGGTGCATACGGCGCTGTCATTTCCGGTGCTTGGCGAGGATGTGCTGGTCACCGGCGCGGGGCCGATCGGCATCATGGCGGCAGCTGTAGCGCGGCATGCGGGCGCGCGGTTCATCGTGATTACCGATGTCAACCCTTACCGGCTGGCACTCGCGGAAAAAATGGGAGTGACGCTCGCCGTCAATCCGCAGCAGATGCCGCTGAAAGAGGTTCAGAAAAGGCTCGGCATGCAGGAAGGCTTTGACGTCGGTCTGGAGATGTCAGGCCATCCCGCAGCTTTTCGCGAGATGCTCGGTAACATGAGCCATGGGGCAAAGATTGCCATGCTGGGTATTCCCGCGAACGAGATGTCGATCGACTGGCACCAGGTCATTTTCAGCATGTTGACCATCAAGGGTATCTACGGGCGTGAGATGTACGAAACCTGGTACAAGATGACGATCATGCTGGAGTGTGGTTTAGACATTTCTCCAGTGATCACGCATCGGCTCTCCTATCGCGAGTACGAAGCCGGTTTGGAGGCGATGCGATCGGCCAGTTGCGGAAAAGTTGTTCTCGATTGGAGAGACGCGGGCTGATCAGCGGGGCCAGAGCCAGCCAAACGTACCCGCAGTCAGCAGCCCGTAGATCAGTCCATCAACAACTTCCTTGATGGTGAAGCTCCACGTCTGACCCTTCCAGATGCCGTCGCTGATGTGTCCCAGGCCGTAGCCGAGGAATGCGGCCGTCCCGGCAACGCGGAACACAACGAGGTAGTTCGCGCCAGAAGCGACGGTGTGACCGGTGAGGTAAGCGACGAAGAATGCGATGATCAGGCAAAAGAGGAACCACAAGCCCAGGAACTTCGGCATGACGGGAGGTCCGCTGGGAAAAACAGTCATCATTCCAACTGGGCCTTGCTTGTATTTTTCCTGCATGGCGGGCGTCTTCATGTCCTGATGAGTGCCGAAGGGAAAAATGTAGAGGCCGCGGGTCAGGCCTGCACCGCGGAGCGAGCCGAGGACCTTGTCCTCGTCGGGGAGCTGACGATAATCGGTGCGATGGTACGGCAGCAGCATGTGCATCACGGAGCTGGCGACAAAAACGACGACAGCCGACACAACGATCGGGAGCCAGAGAGCGGAGAGAGGAACCATAGGAGTCCTTTCCAACGGGGCGAATTTTTCCACGCGAGAGTACGCCTGCGGCGCGCTGCGGTCAAGATGAAGGAACCCCGGGGGAACGGGAAATTCAGCCGCGCGAGAAAATGGAAGAATTCCTACTAGAATCTGTTTCATGATCGCTTCCTTCCCAAGAGTGACCTTCGCCCGAAGAATCCGAAAATTGCAGCTGGTTTTCACCGCGTTGGCGGCGGTGCTTGTGTGCGCAGCTCCGATGTGGGTCGTGGCCGAAACTGGGGCCGAGGCCTGGCTGCGGTACGCTCCGCTGAGCGGGCAAGCGGCGAAGAACTACGAGCGATTACCCGCCCGGGTGGTGCAGGTTGGCGATTCCCCGACGCTGCGGAGCGCCCAGCAGGAGCTGGTCACGGGTATCTCGAAGATGCTGGGGCGCGACGTGCATGCGGGAAGCAGCTGGCCATCGGAAAATGCGATTGTGCTAGGAACGTTTCCGGGAATTCACGCGCTCGCTGCGGGACTTCGCCCGCCACAAGAACTCGGGGCTGACGGGTACTGGCTGAAGACTTCAAAGATTGGCGGATCCGACTGTCTGATCGTTACGGGGACGACGGAGCGCGGAGTCTTATATGGAGCGTTCGCATTGTTGAGCAAGATCGCTCGCGGAGAAACTCTGGCGAAGGTTGATGAGGTGCGGCAGCCGTATGCCCCGATCCGCTGGGTCAATCAGTGGGACAACCTCAACGGGCGGATTGAACGAGGTTATGGGGGAGCTTCGATATTTTTCGCGGATGGAAAAGTCCGCGAGGATCTGACCCGTGCCGGACAATATGCCCGGATGCTGGCTTCCATCGGGATCAACGGATGCACGGTCAATAACGTGAACGCAGATCCGGGAGTTCTGGAAGACAGTTTCATCGCGCAGCTGAGCCGGATCGCAGATGCATTTCGTCCATGGGGAGTTCAACTTTCTCTCTCGGTTGATCTGAGCAGTCCGAAAGTGATCGGCGGCTTAGATACGTTTGATCCGCTGGATCCGCGGGTCGCCCAATGGTGGCGGAAGAAGGTTGATGCGATATACCGGCAAATTCCGGATTTCGGCGGCTTCGTGGTGAAGGCGGATTCTGAGGGGCGTTCGGGGCCGTCGAGTTACGGCCGCTCGCACGCCGACGCAGCTAACGTAATCGCGCGGGCGCTGAAACCGCACGGCGGACTCGTATTCTACCGCGCGTTCGTCTACAACCACCACCTCGATTGGCGGAACCTCAAAAATGATCGAGCCAAGGCGGCGTACGACAATTTTCATCCACTGGATGGCGCATTTGACGAGAACGCGATCGTCCAAATTAAGAACGGGCCAATTGATTTCCAGGTGCGCGAACCCGTCTCGCCCCTCTTCGCTGGATTGCGGCGCACGAACGAAGCGATCGAGTTGCAAATCACGCAGGAGTATACGGGCCAGCAGCGGCAGCTCTGCTTTCTTGTTCCCATGTGGAAGGAAGTGCTCGAATTCGATATGCATGTCGAAGACGGCGACTCCGCTGGTACGGGGACTCCGGTGAAGGATCTGGTGGCGGGCCGGATTTTCCATCGTCCGACCGGTGGTTTCGTTGGCGTCGCCAATGTTGGGATGGATGCAAACTGGCTCGGCAGTCCGCTAGCCATGGCAAATCTCTACGGTTTCGGACGGCTTGCGTGGAACCCCAACCTCAGCGCCGAGACGATTGTTGACGAGTGGACCCACCTTACTTTTGGAAGCGATCCGCTGGCGGTTCAGACCATTGACGCCATGCAGCTTTCGTCCTGGCACGTCTATGAAAGTTATACGGGGCCGTTGGGCGCAGGAACGCTCACGAATATTACAGGGAATCACTACGATCCCGGGCCGGAGTCGTCGGAGGAAAACGGCTGGGGGCAGTGGCACCGTGCCGACCACATGGGAATCGGCATGGATCGCACGGTAGCGACGGGCACCGGGTTTATCGGCCAATATCCGCCTGCAGTGCAGCAGCTTTACGAATCGCTAGCGGCGTGTCCGGATAACCTGCTTCTGTTTTTTCACCACGTTCCCTACACCTATGTCCTGCATTCGGGAAAGACTGTGATCCAGCACATCTACGACTCGCACTATGATGGCGCCGAACATGCGCAGGACTTTGTGGCGCGATGGAAAACACTCGAGGGGCACGTCGATCGAGAGCGTTACCTGGATATTCTGCCGCGATTTCAGTACCAGGCGGGAGAAGCCGTGGTATGGCGCGATGCGATCTGCAACTGGATCTATCACCTGTCGGGCATTGCAGACGAAAAGGGACGCGTGGGAAGAGCGACGAGGGACGGCTCGAGCACGCCTGAATAGAATCCTCGGCGTAATCAAGGGCGTTGCGACCTGCTTGCGCATTTGGCTCAGTTCCGTTAACGTTTACGGGTTCGGACCGGGTTGAAGGCTTCCCCGGTTCCATCGTTGCGGCAGTAGGCGGCTATTGAGAACGCGGGCCAAAAAATGAGCAAGCCACCCGTCACCCTGCACGACCTTGCGAAAGCGCTTGGCACCTCGATTGGTACCGTGCATCGGGCATTACACGATAACCCGGGTGTGAGCCCGATGACGAAAGCCCGAGTCCTGCAGATGGCAAGGTCTCTGGGATACCGGCCAAATCTTGCAGCCAGGTACTTGTCGTCGAAGAAAGCGATTCGGATTTCCGTCAATACTCTGCAGGGAACCACTTCTTTCTGGGACGAGGTGCGGGCGGGCATCCGCGAAGAGGCAGCCGCGCTTCCGCTGGAGAAGGTGGAAATCGAATTTCGCACGTATCCGCGCTTGGGAGAGGGGGAGGAAGAGGCGTTTGCAACTGCCATCGCTCAGAAAGTGGACGGAATCGTCACCTTCCCGAGCCATCCTCACGTCTTGAGGCCGTGGATACGGCGGGCATCGCGGGCGCGAATTCCGGTGGTTTGCGTCGCCACCGATGCCCCGAACAGCGGGCGACTCGGAATCGTCTCGGTGGACACTCTCGCCAGCGGATCGATTGCGGCGGAACTCATGGGCCGATTTCTGGGCGAGCACGAAGGTCCGGTCGCGATCACGGTTTTTGATACTGCAATCACGGAACACGCAGAGAAGTACGCGGCATTTGAGACCACGTTGCGGTCCTTTTATCCGCGCTTGCCTTTGTTGAAGCCAATCGAAGATCACGGCGTGGAGCGGGAGGCGTATAGCAGGTGTCGGAAGGTGTTCGACGCCCATCCAGGTCTGTCTGGAATTTACGTGACGACTGAGGCGTCCATCCCGGTGCTGCAGGCGGCTCGGGACGCGAACATGCTGGGAAATCTCACGGTGATTACGACCGATTTGTTTCCGAACCTTGTTTCGGAGATTCGCTCGGGCGTTGTGGCGGCCACCATCTATCAGCGCCCGCGCTCGCAGGGACGGATGGCGTTTCGAATGCTGCACGATTTTCTGGCTGAGGGCGGAAACCGGTCTCATCAAGTGACCCTCGCGCCGCACCTGATCATGCGCGGGAATTTGGATTTCTTTCTGAATAGACTGTCTCAGGAGTCTGCCAAGGACACAGTAGACCAGATGCGAGAAACAGCCGGTGAACTGGCTGAGGATTTCGCCTAGCCAGCGCTCGAGGAGGAAACATTCATTTTCTAGGGATCGACGTAGGAACCGGCGGGACTAGGGCACTTGTCATTGATGAGCAAGGCAAGGTGGTAGCGGCTGCGTCCGAAGAGCATGTGGCATTCGCCAGCCCACGGCCGGGCTGGGCGGAGCAGGATCCGCGCGACTGGTGGCGGGCTTGCGGAACGGCGGTGCACAAGGTACTGGAATCGCCGGAGATCTGCGCCGACGACATCGCGTGCGTCGGATTCTCAGGCCAGATGCACGGTGCCGTGTTGCTGGACTCCGGCGATGAAGTCGTGCGCAGCGCCATCATCTGGTGCGATCAAAGGAGCGAAGCGCAGAGCCGGGAGCTCGACGAGTTGTTCGGCCACGGCGCCCTGATCCGGCTTACGTGCAATCCCCCACTCACCAACTTCACTCTTACAAAGCTGCTCTGGGTGCGCGAGACCGAGCCGAAGAACTGGGCGCGAGTCTCACACGTCATGCTGCCCAAGGACTACGTGCGATTCCGCCTCACCGGAGAACGGGCGATCGATATGGCTGACGCCTCCGGCACGCTCATGCTAGACGTGACGCGCCGCCGATGGTCGGCAGAAGTCTTGGGCAAAACCGGCATCGACGAGCGAATGCTGCCTGCGCTGTTTGAATCTCCGCAAGTTTGCGGAAAGGTTTCCGCTCCGGGTGCGGAAGCGACGGGCCTGAGAGCTGGTACTCCGGTGGTCGCCGGAGCGGGAGACCAGGCCGCCGGCGCCGTGGGAATGGGCATTGCACGCGCCGGAGCCGTCAGCGCCACGATTGGGACTTCTGGAGTAGTGTTTGCGGCAACCGATCGCCCGGCGCTCGATCCGCAAGGCCGGCTGCATACATTCTGTCACGCGATTCCAGGCCGCTGGCACGTGATGGGAGTAACCCAAGCGGCAGGACTGTCTCTGCGGTGGTTCCGCGATCAGTTCGGAGTTTGTTCGTCGAATACGGGAGCGACCGCTGGCCGCGATCCGTACGACGTTCTCTCCCAAGAAGCGAGTACGGCGCCAGCTGGATCGGAGGGCGCATTCTGGGCGCCTTACCTCATGGGAGAACGCACGCCGCATCTCGATCCAAATGCACGCGCCGGGTTGGTGGGACTTACAGCCTCCCATACACGGGCGCATGTAATTCGCGCAGTCATGGAGGGCGTGGCTTTCAGCCTGAAAGACACGTTCACGATTTTCGCTGAGATGAAGATTCCGGTGACTTCAATCCGGCTGGGTGGCGGCGGAGCGCGATCGCCATTGTGGAGACAGATTCAGGCCGATGTCTACAGTCACGAAGTGGAGATTGTCGCCGCGGAAGAAGGCGCGGCGTATGGAGCGGCGATTCTAGCGGGGACCGGTGCGAGAGCGTGGGCTTCAGTGGATGAAGCTTGCGACAAAGTGGTACGCGTTGCGTCGCGGATTGCTCCGAATGGAAGCGACTCAAAAACGATGCAGGGCGCGTACCGTAGTTACCGAAAGATCTATCCAGCGCTGCATCAGATCTTCGGCTGACTTCACTCTAGCGCGCTGGCTCTTTCACGGCGACGACTCGATCGCCGGCCACGTCGTGCAACTGCTGGACAATTCCCGAGGGCCAATGAATCTCGACCAGGTCCGCGGAGGCATTGGCACCAAGTCCGAAATGCACCGGCCCGGCGCTCGAAGAGGCGTAGCCGCAGCTCGTTGTCATGTGATTGTATTGCGCGCCTGATCTGGTGACGACTTTAATTCTCGCACCGATGCCGTCGCGATTGCTCTTCGTTCCCTGGAGTTTGAACTCCAACCAGTGATTGTTGCCTGGACTGTCGTTCATCCAGATTTCGGCCGGCGCATTGATCGCACTGACGACAACATCGAGGCGTCCGTCTCCGTTCAAGTCGCCAATGGCCGAACCGCGATGGCGCGATGGAGGCTGCGAAGTAAATCCGGCCTCAGCGGTGAGAGCGGCAAATTTCATGGCGCCCAGATTGCGGAAGACGGTGTTGGGCTGCTGCACAGCGAGGTTTGCGGATGAGTCGAGCGACTGCACGTGCCCTCGGGAAACAAAAATGTCTTTCCAGCCGTCGTTGTCGAAATCGGCGATGTTCGGAGAGTAGCCAGCCATCGGCAGACTCAGTCGGGTCATGCCACTCTCGCGCGTGACTTCAACGAAGCTTCCCTTGCCCGTGTTGCGATAGAGCGGGAAGGTTTCGCCATCGAGCGCGACAAGAAAAATATCAGGATAGCCATCGTTATCCAAGTCGCGGAAGTCCACTCCCATGCCGGAAATGTAGGTACCGTCTTCGCGCAGCGCGACGTTCTCGTCGAAGGCGACCTCCTCAAATTTGCCGTCTCCCTTGTTGCGGAAGAACGAGTTCATGAGCTTGTCGTTGGTGACCATGAGATCCATCTTGCCGGAAAGGTCGGTGTCGGCGGCGGCCACTCCCATGCCCTTGCCGGGATGCGCGCGAAAACCCGCTTCGACGGAAGCGTCGCGGAATGTGCCGTCGCCATTATTGATGAAAAGTTGGTTGGGCGTCGGCTTGTACATCTTGGGATGGCAGTAGTCGCGATGCCCATAGCCTTCGCAGGGAGGGTCAAGGTCAACGTCCCACTTCAGATAATTGATGACGACGAGATCGAGCAGGCCATCGTTGTTTACATCCACCCAGGCGGCGGCCACGGACCAGAGGGGTCCGTAGTCGGGATCGGGCTTGTTCAAACCGGCCTTGGCGGTGACATCGGTGAAGGTTCCGTCGCCGTTGTTGTGGTAAAGAGTGTTTCGATGCACGCCGGCAACGAAGATGTCTTCGTAGCCGTCGTTATCGTAATCGCCAATGGCGACGCCAGTGTCGTAACCCGATCCGGCCAAGCCGGCTTTCTCGGTGACGTCGGTGAAGTGGCCATGGCCGTCATTCTCAAAAAGATGGTTGTAGTATTTCGGCGAATCCTTGCGGAGCGTGTGGATATCGGCCCCGTTGGTGAAGAAGATATCGAGTTTGCCGTCGT
>Ga0335073_10000063_pt1 | contig 123383 bp, 102 predicted proteins | sample Lox_Sample_22_FD_207093 | JGI IMG/M metagenome (GOLD analysis project Ga0335073, IMG submission 207093) | Soil microbial communities from Loxahatchee National Wildlife Refuge, Florida, United States - Lox_Sample_2.2 | ecosystem: Environmental > Terrestrial > Soil > Wetlands | place: USA...
CAGCGATTTGGGAAAGAACCTGACGAGCAGTGCCGTCAGTGCGAGGCCGGGCCGAGCGGTCCGCCTTCGGGCCGCACCTCGGCCGCCATCATGCCCTTGGGTCCGGGCCCGAAGCGCACCAGGACAAATTGTCCCGGCCGCAGCTCGGTAAGACCGAAGCGGCGCAGCGTTTCCATGTGAACGAAGATATCGGGCGTCCCTTCCCCGCGCGTGAGGAAGCCGAAACCGCGAAGCCTGTTGAACCATTTGACCTGTGCCCGTTCGAGACCACTCGTGGGCGCCACAGTAACATGAGTTCGCGGCGGCGGCATCTGTGCCGGATGAACCGCTGTCGATTCATCCATGGAGATGACACGGAAAGCTTGCAGGCCTTTCGGCCCCGCGAGCACCTCGCAGACGACGCGCGCGCCTTCATAGGCGGTCTGATAGCCATCGCGGCGCAGGCAGGTCACGTGCAGCAGAACATCCGCCATGCCGCTGTCCGGCACGATGAAGCCGTAGCCCTTTGCGACATCGAACCACTTGATGACGCCTGAGACTTCAATGACCCGTGAGGTCGTCTCATCGCCAAGTGGTGCGACGCCGGGACCGGTGCCCGTTTTGTTGGATTTTGTTTCGATTCCGTCCGACGCCATGACGCCGCGGCCGCCGCCTGTGCTCGCACCACTTCAGGTGCATCACGAATCTACGATTCTCTAAAATCGAAGATAACACCGGCCATTCGAGGCGAAAGGGCAAAAATGCAACACTGCGTTAAAAGCGTCATTGGCCTGTGTACAAAGTGCTCAATGAACTCGCTCAATGAACGATCAAGGGTTCGAGCACGGTGCCAATGTCTTGTCGTACGACAAGATCAGCGATGGCATCGAACTCGGTCGCCTCGCGATTGATGATGACAAGACGCGCGCCATGGCGTTTAGCCATCAAAGGAAATCCGGCGGCCGGCCAGACGACGAGCGAGGATCCGATAGCCAGGAACAGGTTGCAGGTCTGCGCCAGGTCCGAAGCGCGCTGCATTGCCGCATCCGGCATGGCCTGGCCGAACGAAACGGTCGCGGTCTTGATGAAGCCGCCGCAGTCGGGGCAATCGGGCGCGCAACCATTGCCGGCCTCCATCTTGGCCCGGACCCAGTCGAGCTCATAACGCTTGGTGCAATCGAGGCAATGCGCGTAGGTGGTATTGCCATGCAGTTCGACGACGTCGTGCGGTTCGATTCCGGAGGCCTGGTGCAGATTGTCGATATTCTGCGTCACGACGCCTGGCACCTTGCCGGCCCGGTAAAGGCTCGCAAGCGCCAAATGTCCGCGCCCCGGCCTGGCTGCCTTGAAACGGGCCTCCATGGCAAAGCGCCGACGCCAGGATTCGTTGCGCGCCTCCTGGTTCTCCAGGAATTCATCGAATGGTATCGGTTTGTTCTTGGTCCACAGTCCGCCGGGCGAGCGGAAGTCCGGAATGCCGCATTCGGTCGAGATGCCGGCACCGGTGAACGGCACGATGGCGCCTGCTTCATGAACCAGTTCGGTCAGGTGCGCGATGGCGCTATCGAGGTCGGTCGCGATCATTGGTCAAAGCTGGGTGCAGGCGAGCTTATCCGGGCTTCGCACAAGCCTAGCCGACACCGCCTGACTGTCATAGCCGGGCTTCATACTCGGCAGGCCCTGTCCTAGATATTGTTCGTCGTAGATATTCACTGTCGGCTCGCGAAAGAAGACGGGCCCGTTTTGTCCGGGCAGCGGAGGTTCTCTCATGCGGTATCTGCACACAATGCTGCGCGTACGCGATCTCGATGCGGCGCTCGATTTCTATTGCAACAAGCTCGGGCTGAAGGAGGTCCGCCGCCGCGTCGACGACAAGGCCAAATACACGCTGGTCTTCCTCGAAGCTCCGGCCGATGACGGGCTGGTGTCGAATGGCCCGCCCGGCCGGCAGGCGCCGCTGGTCGAGCTCACTTATAACTGGGACACCGAGGACTATGGCGAGGCGCGCTATTTCGGCCATCTCGCCTACGAGGTCGACGATATCTACGCGCTTTGCGAGAAGCTCATGAAGGCCGGCGTCACCATCAACCGCCCACCGCGCGACGGCACCATGGCCTTCGTCCGCTCGCCCGATAAGCACTCGATCGAGCTCTTGCAGAAAGGTTCCCCGTTACCGCCGAAGGAACCCTGGGTTTCGATGCCCAATACCGGCAAGTGGTGAGGCGGACCCGAGCGAGCCCGCAGAGCTACTGAGTGCAGGCGCCGTCGAACGTATGACAGTAACGCCCGGTCGTGCACAGCTGATGGACGCGGGTGCGACCCGCAGCGCGGCACACACAGTTGGCTTTGACGAGGCCCTGCGCGCAGGTTGGAAAATGCGCATGCGTGAGCGAGGACATGCCGCTGATCCGCGCCTGCGCCATTCCGATAGACATGGTTGTCGCAACAAGCGCGATAACGATCTTCTTCAACATGTTTCGCTCCCTGATTTGGCTTTTCTGTCACGCCTCAAGACAGCCAGGATGTGCGCTCAAAGCGTGCATTCCGAAGCGCCCGGCCTCGGTCGCGGTCACAGGATTTCTACGTACAAACTTTGTGCATCTGTGCCGCGCATGAGGCCGGCATAGAGAGCCGCTGGACGGTGCAAAGGAGAGGGATTTCGGTCTCTCTGTGACTGCCGTGCTTGGCCAAGTGCCGCTCGATACTACCACAGTTTTGGCCGGCGGTTGGGATCACTGCACTGGCGCCGCGGTTATGTCGGGGCGGCGCCAAAGCCGCAAAAGACGCGACAGATTCGTGAAATCGCCGCAACGGCCGAAAAAATCCGACCAATCCGGTATTGGCCTCAAGGGCTTGGGCCGCGCTTGCCGGCCTGCCCAAACACCTTTATATGTCGCGCGCCTTCGGGATACCGCTTGGTTCCCGCTTGGTACATGCGCCATCGCGCGCCATTAGCGCCCTTCGTCTAGCGGTCCAGGACATCGCCCTTTCACGGCGGTAACACGGGTTCGAGTCCCGTAGGGCGCGCCAATGATTTCGACGGCTTAGCCGCACCGCCTTGCGCCACTGCCTCAGCGTCGTCGCTCGCGCATTTCCGCCGGCTGCGTTCTGCTATAGTCTGCGCCGCCTTCGATCCTTTGGGGATGATCGTCCGTGCCCCGTGGCTTTGTTGTCCTCGTCAGAAGCGCCGGCGGATACAAGGGGTCGACCTATGTGGTCGCCGTCGCCGAGCGCGAGACGGCCGTCGCAATGGTCAAGAGGCTTTATGGTCCGGGTGCCGATTTCTATGCGTCGCCGATATCTGCAGGCGACATCGAGCAGATGGGCTTATCGTCAGGCGAAGTCATCGAGTGGCACTGACTCCTGTGCTGATGGAAGCCGGCAAAATCCGAATCCGTTGCCGCCCCGGCCCGGATGTTGATGCCTCGCGAGAGCGTGACGAGCAGGCGAACCTCAGCGGCCTCTAAGGATCGCTGCAATTATCGAGATCGATCCGTTCCGCTGGCGACAAATTGTCGTCTTTTCGCGCCGCAAGCCGGCTCACGATCTCGAGACAGGTCTGTCCCGTCGTTAGGTGCATTTCATCCGGTCCCGACGGCCAGGCAAGCACAACAAGGACCGCGATAATCGCAGCGACAGCCAACAAATCCTTCAGAAGTCCCCACATAGCCAAATTAAACAAGACGAAAACCGCGCGGGCAAGCGGCCGCCGGCCTAGGCACGCGATCAAGCGACCAAAGAATTGATCTTTCTTTGGTCATGCAGGCTCTTCGGATTCGCATTTGGTCCGCGCGGTGCATTCCTTGAGAGCAGCGGTTCGCGCCGATGCCACGGATCGCATCGCCTGGAGCGCGCCTCCCCTATTTGTTCCTTGCACGTGTAGCGCAGGATGAAGAGCCCACACTTGTCGTCGTTCATATGGATGAGTCACCTCCGAAGTGGTGATGCTCTTGTCGTCGGTGACGCAGCGGACGAATTTCTTGTAGCGCGGATTGGCCGGATCGGCGATGTTCCGGCCCTGATTGAACGAAATGTCCCGTGGAGAGGCACCTGTCGTTCGCGGTATTGGCTGATCGTATACGACGACACCAAATGCGAAAATGAGCGGGCCGCACTTGGAATTCCTGTAAACTGCGGTGAAGCGGCTTGCTCTCTGCCGAAGCGGCGTCTATTTCACCCTTACTTACGCGGAAAGTCCAAGCGATGCCCGACGCCATAAAACTTCTCAGCACACGCCGCTCGTTCAAGCCGGTGGAGCTTGCCGGCCCTGCTCCCTCGCCGCTCGAGATCGATACGCTGCTCACGATCGCATCGCGGGTGCCGGATCACGGCAAGCTTGCGCCGTGGCGGTTTATTCTGTTCGAGGGCGAGGCACGGCAGAAGGCCGGCGATGCGATTGCATCGGCCTTCAAAACGAAATATCCGGACGCCAAGGCCGACCAGATCGAGGCCGAGCGCGGACGGCTGATGCGCGCGCCGCTGGTCGTCGCGGTGGTCAGCCGCGCCGGTCCGCATGTGAAAATTCCGGAATGGGAACAAGTGCTGTCCGCTGGCGCCGCTTCGATGAATCTCGTGCTCGCAGCACATGCGCTCGGCTATGGCGCGAGCTGGATCACCGAATGGTACGCTTACGATCGCGCCGTGCTCGATGCGCTCGGGCTTGCGCCGCATGAACGCATTGCCGGCTTCGTCCATATCGGCCGGCCGCCGGGCATGCCCGAAGATCGTCCGCGGCCGCCCTTGAGCGAAATCGCGACGCGCTTTCCCGGCTGACGGCGCCACAGCGCGGTTTATTTACTCAGCGATACCAATGGCGACGCCAGTGATGATGATATCTTGCACTATAAGGCAGCCAATCGCCGCGACGCGCTGCAGCTGAGCCGCTATAGGGCTCGCCAAAGCTGTCGCCGGTGGCAGGTCCATTCGGGCCGTAATTGCGTTGGCTCTGGGCGAAGCTGATTGTGGTCGCGCTCAACAGGATCGCAAGCACCAGGATAAATCTTCCTCCGAACATGTTCTCATCTCCTGCCGCCTCCGCCGAAGTTAACGCGGCGTGCGGAGATAGGTTCGTTCGAAGGCAGCGAAAATCGGGGCAGAGGGCACGAGAAAGACGCTGACCGAAATCGGCGTCTTTGATTTCCGCAATGTAGATCATGTGGACCCGCCACGGCATTCCGGCATTGATCTCGGTCCGCACCATTGCGGCATTGGCCTCGTCGTTCTTCGGCCGCCTGCATCGAGGCGTTCGCGGCACTGGTGCGCGGCAACGGCGCGCCGCTGCGCGAAGCGAGTGACAGCTAATTGACGACGTGCGCCGGCTTGGCAAGCTTCGTATGGACGGCCGCGGCACGAGCTTCGCTCGCCGTCACGTCCAACAAGACGAGCGAGGCAACGACGGGCGCCGCAGTCTTCGGCGCGGCATTTGCGGCCGCGCATTTGTCGATTAGTCTTGCCTCGACCGCTTGGCCGGCGTGCTTGCCCCACCCTCGAAGGTCACGCGCACTTCGCCGACGGCAGAAATGAAATGGGACGACACTGGTCATGGACATGAAATCCGAAATTCGCGACGGCATGCAGATCGATTGGGACGCCCCGATCGAAATGGACGACAGCATCGTGTTGCGCGCCGACGTATTTCGCCCGGTGGGGGATGACGAATATCCGGTGATCTTGAGTTACGGGCCCTATGCCAAAGGGCTTGCCTTTCAGGAAGGCTACGAGAGCAACTGGCGGCGGCTCGCGGAGGCTGCGCCGGAAGTGCTCGAAGGCTCGAGCAACAAATATCAGAACTGGGAATTGGTCGATCCTGAAAAATGGGTATCGGACGGCTATGTGTGTCTGCGCATCGATTCACGCGGCGCCGGCCGCTCGCCGGGCGTGCTCGATGTCTGGTCGCCGCGCGAGACCTTGGACCTCTATCAGTGCATCGAATGGGCAGCCGTTCAGCCGTGGAGCAACGGCAAGATCGGCATCAACGGCATTTCCTATTATGCGATGAACCAATGGACGGTCGGCGCGCTCAAGCCGCCGCATCTCGCGGCTCTGTGTATCTGGGAAGGCTCGTCCGATTATTATCGCGAGCTCTGCCGCCACGGCGGCATTCTGAGCGACTTCCTCAACAGCTGGCATCCGCGCCAAGTGGCGAGCGTGCAGCACGGCGTCGGTGAGCGTGGAGCAAGGAGCGTCGTGACCGGGGAACTGGTCGCCGGGCCCGATACGCTGCCGGAATCCGAGCTTGTGAAACGCCGCGCCGATTCACCCGCCGAAGCGAAGCGCCGCAAGCTGATGGACGACTACTACGAGAGCCGCACCGCGGATTTCGCGCAGATCGAAGCGCCGCTGCTCTCTGCCGGCAATTGGGGCGGCATGGGCCTGCATCCACGCGGCAATTTCGAAGGCTATCTGGCCGCGGGCTCGAAACAGAAATGGCTCGAAGTGCATGGCGACACCCACTTCACCCACTTCTACAGCAATTACGGCATGGGGCTGCAAAAGCGTTTCTTCGGACACTTTCTCAAAGGCGAGGACACCGGCTGGGACAGGATGCCAAAGGTCTCGCTCAATATCCGCCATCCCGGTGAGAAATTCGTGCTGCGGGCCGAGAACGAGTGGCCGCTGAAGCGCACGCAATGGACCAAGTACTATCTGCAGCCGGATGAACTCGGGCTCGCGCCGCGACCACCCGACGCGACGACAAAACTCGATTACGATACGACCGGCGACGGGCTCACCTTCTCGACACCGCCGATGGCGAAACCCGTCGAAATCACGGGTCCCGTCGCGGCCAAGCTTTGGCTGTCGTCGCCGACCACCGATGCCGACGTCATCCTGGCGCTGCGTGTCTATGATCCGCACGGCAAGGAGGTCACCTTCATCGGCTCCAACGATCCGCGCACGCCGGTCGGTCTCGGCTGGCTGCGCGCCTCGCATCGCAAGCTCGATCCGCAGAAGTCGCTGCCCTATCGGCCCTGGCACACTCACGACGAGGAGTGGCCGCTGACCCCCGGCGAATCCGTCGAACTCGACGTTGAGATCTGGCCGACCTCGATCGTGGTGCCGCAGGGCTATCGGCTGGCGCTGACCGTGCGCGGCAAGGACTATGAAGTCGACGGCCGCGACATTGCGCTGCCCAACGCACCGTATCCGATGAAAGGCGTCGGCCCGTTCCTGCATATCGATGCCGACGACCGGCCGGCGAAAATATTCGCGACCTGCAATTCGCTGCATTTCGCCGCGGACCGCGCGCCTTATCTCCTGTTGCCGATCATTCCGAACGTGTAAGCTCCCGGTCAAAAGCGCGGCGACAACAACGAAGCTGCCGCACACAGGGAGAGACGCATGCCGAGGCGCTGGTTCGGGCGGCTGCATATTGTTGCGGCCGCCATCGCTTTTCTGTTCGCGACGACACTCGTCGTGTCACCGGCTTTGGCCGAGACCTATCCGACCCGCACCGTCACCATCATCGTTCCCTACCCGGCCGGCGGCCCGGCGGATGAAAGCGCGCGCACCCTGGCGCAATTCCTCTCCGACAAGCTGAAGCAGAGCTTCATTGTCGAGAATGTCGCCGGCGGCAACACCATCGTCGGCATGGAGAAAGTCGCGCGCTCGACCCCCGACGGCACGACGCTGCTGTTTGCCAACTTGCAGATCTCGGCCAACGTTACGCTCTACAACCATCTGCCCTTCGACACGGTGAAGGATTTCGTCCCGGTGATGCTGGTCAATCGCAACCCGCTGATCCTCACCGGCCGCAGCACGCTCGAGCCCAAGACACTCGCCGGCCTCATCGCCTTGATGAAGACGCAGCGGCTCAAAGCCGCCATCCCCGGCTATGGCGCGACCGGACATCTCGCGACCGCGCTGTTCGCGCAGGAAGCCGGCGCCAAACTCGACCTGATCCCCTATCGCGGCGCGGCGCCGGCCGTCACCGACCTGCTCGGCGGCCATGTCGATCTGTTCTTCGGCACGCCGCAATCTTTCGTCCAGCAGGTGGCGACAGGGGCGCTACGCGACTACGGCATTACCGCAAAGGACACCCTGCCGGAATTTCCCCGCGCGGAGAGTTTGTCGAAAATGCTCGGGCCAAAACTCAACGTGGTCTATTGGCAAGCCATTTTCGCGCCGGCCGGAACTCCGGCCGCAGTGATCAAGACGCTCAATGACGCACTGCAACAAGCCGTGTCCGATCCGGCGATCGTCAAGAACTGGGCGGCGCAGGATGTCTCGGCGTTTCCGCCCGACGAGCGCTCGCTGGCGGCAGCGGCGGCCTTCCTCAAGAGCGAAATCGCCCGCTGGGGCGAAGTGATCCGCGACAACAATATTCACGCCGAATAAGCGCCGGCGTGCCGAGAAACGGAAGCAGCGCCCTTACGAATGGGCGGCGAAGACTGCAAAAAGCAACGTCGCACAGGCCGCGAACAAAAGCCTGTCAGCGCGGTCTACTCAATCTGTCGCGCCCGCATGATCGTTCCGCGGTTCACGGCCGCTGCACTTTGACGACAATTTTATTGGCGGAGCGCAAATTGTTATTCCCGATGCGTGAGACATCGCGAGATTTGATCCGGTTCCGTCATTCCAGCGTGCCGATTACGAATTGCGTGCAGTGCGGTAATCCACCGCAGTGCAGCACGAACTTTTTCCGCGCAACCGCCGACAAAACGTGCAGCACGTCACGTCCTTGCCACAGAGTCAGCTTAGCCTTCAGCCTCGGTGGAGGGGGTAGTACGAGAGACAGGTTAGGGAGAGCGTCGATGTCTCTGCACACCCAGACGGCAACATGGGCCAGCCTAGCCACCTTCAAGAAGAATAATTGCCCTCAATGCGGCGAATGGATCATGGCCCCGGATTGGTCCGAATATCTGGATACCCGGTGCGTGCGGCACACTTGGTCGTGTGAAGCGTGCAGCTACAACTTCGAGACCACGGTGTATTTTGCAAAGGTCGCCGAGGCCGCGTAGTCGCTTATTGGATCGCGGTCCATGACCGCACGGGGTTCAGTCCAAAAAATCTTTTATTGGCGCGGCGGATATGGATGCCGCCGCCCGTGGAAGTCTTCGATCTCGGAACAATCGGCATTGAGATAACTCGGTCCGACCGGCGACTTGCCGTGCCCGCCCGGAATATCCAGCACATAAGTCGGCTGACAGAGGCCGGATAGGCGGCCCTGCAGCGCACGCATCAGCGTCTGCCCCTCCGTGATCGTGGTGCGGAAATGCGCCGTGCCCGGCGCGAGATCGGCGTGGTGCAGGTAATACGGTTTGATCCGGCATTCGACCAAAGCCCGCATCAACTCACCCAGCGTGGCGGCTTCGTCATTGACCCCGCGCAGCAGCACCGATTGCGCCAGCATCGGAATGCCGGCGTCGATCAATCGCGCGCAGGCCGCGCGCGCCGCTGCCGTCAGTTCGCGCGCATGATTGGCGTGCAGGACGACGAATGTCGCCTTGCCGGTGCGCAACGCCTTGGCGAGCGCCGGCGTGATCCGCTCCGGCGCCACCGTCGGCATGCGCGTATGCACGCGGATCACTTTGACATGATCGATCGCGGCGAGCCGCGTCATCACGTTCTTGAGACGGCGCGGCGACAGCACCAGCGGATCGCCGCCGGTCAGAATCACTTCCCAGATGTCCGGGGTGCGGGCGATGTAATCCAGCGCCGCATCGAGCGCCACGCGCGACAGGCCGCCGCGCCCCGGCCCGACCATTTCGCGGCGGAAGCAAAACCGGCAATAGACGGCGCAGGCGTTGACGAGTTTCAGGAGCACGCGATCCGGATAACGGTGGACGACGCCGTCGACCGGGCTGTGCGCGTCGTCGCCGATCGGATCGGCATTCTCTTCCGGCCGCTGCTCGAGCTCGCGCAGGTCGGGCAGGAATTGTCTCGCGATCGGATCATTTGGATCGCTCGCGTCAATCATGTCGGTGACCGCCGGCGTAATGGCAACGGCATAACGCGCGGCCACCTGCTGCAAGACGGTGAGCCGATCCTGGCTTGGAAGTGGCGCGTCCACGAGATCAATCGCGGCCTCTCGGGTCCCGCGCAAGGCTTTGGCCGCTGTCATTCGAACGTCTCCTTCATCGGCGCCCACAGGACCTGGTCGATGCGCGTGGCTCCGGTCGCCAGCATCACCAGCCGGTCGAGCCCGAGCGCAACGCCGCCGGCCTGCGGCATGTGTGCAAGCGCCGCAATGAAATCCTCATCGATCGGATAGCGCTCGCCATAGATGCGCGCCTTCTCCGCCATTTCATGTTCGAGCCGGGCGCGTTGCGCGGTGGGATCGGTCAGTTCGCCAAAGCCGTTGGCGAGTTCCACCCCGCACATATAAAGCTCAAAGCGCTCGGCGACACGCGGGTCGCGCGCCGGACGGGCGAGCGCCGAGAGCGCAGCCGGATATTCGTCAAGAATGGTCGCGCGGCCGATGCCGAGCCGCGGTTCGATGCGCTCCACCAGCACTTTACTGAAAACGTCGCCCCAATGATCGTCGTCCGCAACCCGGATGCCGGACGCAAACGCAGCCTGGGCCAGAGCATAGCGGTCCGGCTGTCCGTCCGGCAGCGTGGCCAGAAGATCGATGCCGGCAAAGCGGGCGAAAGCCTCCGTCACCCTCAGCCGCTCCGGCGCCGCGAAGGGATCCGCGGTGCGGCCGCGAAAACTGAATTCCCGGCAGCCGGCGATGTCGGCTGCGATCCGCACCAGTGCCGCACAGTCCTGCATCAAAATCGAATATGGCTCGCCGGCCCGGTACCACTCGATCATCGTGAATTCAGGATGATGCAGCGCGCTGCGCTCGCGATTGCGGAACACTTTGGCGAATTCGACGAGGCGGGGCTCGCCGGCGGCGAGGAGCTTCTTGCAGGCGAATTCCGGCGAGGTGCGCAGATAGAGCTTTGCCGCCGTCCCGTCCGGCGCCGCCAGCGCGGTGGCAAAGGCGTGCAGATGGGTCTCGTTCCCCGGCGAAACCTGTAGCGCCCCGGTCTCGACTTCGACAAAGGCCTGCTCGGCAAACCATGCCCGTAATCCGGCCACGATCCGGCCCCGGGCCAACAGGACCGGCCTGCGGTCGGCATAGGTTGTGCGAGCCCAAAAGGGCGAGGAATCGGGCAATTTCTCCGGCATGGTCCTTGTCTAAACGCTGTTACAAAAATAACTAGCGGATGCGGTGGATTCGTCCGCCGAAATCAGTATGTTGCGTCGCGAATCCAGGCCCTAAAGGCCATTCGGGGTCCAATCCAGAGCCAAATTCAGGTTGTGGACCCCGCAAAGCCCGGCCCGGTCCATAGCCCAGTTTCCAAGCATCCGTCCAAAGCATCCACGCAAGGAATTCCTCTCGTGAAAGTCATCGCCAGCTCATTGCGTAAAGGCAATGTCGTCGAAATCGACGGCAAGCTCGGGGTCATCATGGCCGTCGAGAATATCCACCCCGGCAAGGGCACGCCCGTCACGCAAATGGACGTGCGCCGCATCGCCGACGACGTGAAAGTGTCGCTGCGCTTTAAGACCACCGATCAAGTCGAGCGCGCCTTCGTCGAGGACCGCAAGTTCCAATATATGTATCAGGACGGCGACGGCTTCCATTTCATGAACATGGAAACCTACGACCAGGTCGCGGTGCCGGAAGACATTATCGGCGACCAGAAGGCCTATTTGGAGCCGGAGATGGAAGTGACCCTGAGCATGCACGAGGGCACGCCGGTCGCCGCTCAAATTCCGCCGAAAGCGATCCTCGAAGTGGTCGAGACCGAGCCGACGGTGAAAGGCCAGACCGCCTCGTCGTCCTATAAGCCGGCACTGCTCTCCAACGGCGTGCGCACCATGGTGCCGCCCTTTGTCACCACCGGCACCAAGATCGTGGTGATGACGGAAGACGGCAGCTACGTCGAGCGCGCCAAGGAATAACGTCCAAGGTACAAGCAGCGCCGCACGTCAAGGCCGTTCAGCCCGCGCCGGACGAACGACCGTGACCGTGCATTGCGCTTCGGCCGCGACCTTGGCGGAGACGTCGCCGAGGAGACCTCCGAGCAGCGAATGGTGATGCGCGCCGATCAAGATATGATCGACGCGATTGGCTTTGACGAATTCAAGGATCGCCGCGGCAGGATCGACCGCTTCAAGCACGTGCGCGGTCAGCCGATCGCTTTCAAGCTTGAGCGGCTCGGCCCAGTGCCGCAACGCGACCAGCCGATCGATCTGCTTGTTGTGGCCCTGCGCATCGAGCGTCTGATCGAGGGTGATGAGTCCTTGCTTGAGCACATTCAGGCAGGCGAGCCGCGCCGACGGCAGCGTCGCGAGAATCCGCCCGGCCGCGCTGCGAAGCGCGTCGTTAATGACATCGGTCCCCTCTGCGATATCGACGGCAACGGCCACGATCGGCGCTGCCGAAATGCTCGCAGCCACCGCCGGCGCCTTGATCGCACGCTGAATATCCTTGTTGAAACGCCGACGCAGCACGACAGTCCACGAGTCGCGCTTGAGGCGCTCGGAACGCCGCGTCAGCTTCACCTCGCTTGGATGGCCGAGGTCGAAGACGAGTTGCGCCGCGGTCGGATAGCGCCAGGCCGGTTCGATCTCCAGGCAATGCAGCACGATTTCCTGCAGCCAGGGCGGATAGTCGGGTCGAAGACTGCGCGGCGGATAGGGATCGCGCCAGAGCCGCCGCCGCATGCCGCTCAGGCGCTCGCTTTCGGCGAACGGCCGCACGCCCGTAGAAAAGAAATAGAGCAGCACCCCAAGCGCAAACAGATCGCTGCGCGGATCGTTGCGGATGCCGAGCAACTGCTCGGGCGACATATAAGGCGCCGTGCCGAACGGCACGCGAAATTCCTCCTGCATCAGATCGGGCAACTGGTCGTGATGGGACAGGCCGAAATCGAGCAGCACCGCATCGCCGCTGGCGCGGAACATGATGTTGCTCGGCTTGACGTCAAGATGAATGACGTGCTGCCGGTGCAGGTCGTCCAACGCCACGGCGATTTTGGCGCCGAGTGCGGCGACTTCGTCGTAGGGCAGTGGCAGATCGGGCAGCCGCTGCAGCAGTGTCGGCCCGGAAACGCGTTCCATTACGATATAGGGCTGCACCGCGAAGTCGCCGGCGGCGACGAATTCCGGCACATGCAGACCGGACAGCCGCGGCATGATCATCTGCTCCATCTCGAAGCTGACGACAGCGGCCGGGTCTTCGCCTTCGGCAATGCGTGGCACCTTCATCAGCAACGGCAGTTCGGTACCGGGGGTGGCACTCGTCTGCGTCACGCGCCACAGCGTCGCCATGCCGCCGCGATGAACGCACTCCTCGATGCGGAAGCTGTCGATCACCGCGCCTTGCCGGAGCGAGGGCTTGACCATGCCTCACTTCCCGATCAGCAAACGGTCGGCGAGCCAGTGCGGCAGCCCTTTGCCGCGAATTCGCGCCGCCGCCTCTGCAACATCATAGGGCGCGCGGCAATAGATCAGCTCGCGTCGCTCGGTGTCGAACAACGCGTAGCACGCCGCCGGATTGCCGTCGCGCGGCTGTCCGACTGAGCCGAGCACAGCCAGCCATTGCCGCCCGGGAAGAATTTCGATCGGCGCGCCGGTCACCGGCTTGAACGCAGTCATCTTGCCGGTCGCCGACATCGTGTAAAGCGCCGGTTGATGGCAATGGCCGCAAAAGGTCACATGCGCCCTGGTCGCCGCCATGCTGCGCTCGGCGCTCAGGGTGTCCAACACGTATCTCCACCGGATCGGGTCGCTGGCGTCGGCATGCACATAGAGCCGATCGTCGTCCTGCCGTGTCAGCGGCAGGTCTGCGAGAAACTTCCGCTCGACAACGCCGAGCTGCCGGCGCGTCCATTCGATGGCGATCTCGGCTTCGACATTCATGCTCTCGCTGAAATCGCCAACCGCGGCATCATGGTTGCCGCGTACCGCCGGAGTGCCTTGGTCCACAAGGTCCATGACAGTTCTGACCGTCCATTCCGGATCGGCGCCGTAACCGACATAATCGCCGAGCAGAACGACAGACTCCGCGCCGGCTTCGCGCGCCCGCGCGAGACAAGCCGTGAAAGCCTGCCGGTTGGCATGAATGTCAGCAAACAGCGCGATGAGCACGGCAAGCTCCGAAAGCGGGATAATCCGTCCGAGCGCACATCTAGGGGTTGATCTCGATCAAGCCGCTGTGATTTTAGAACAAATTCCTGAACGTCCGTTCATTAGGATAGCGATTCTCACGTTCCCGGCTACTGCACTGCTTGGCAGAATGCGCGTTGGTGGCGATAGTACGTGCTCCTAACCTCGAGGCTTGAGCCGTGCCTGCTGCGCTGAAAACGACCGGAAACCGCTTCGCGGCTGGCTTGTCGGCCGGGCTCTCGATCGGATTGGCGGGCGCGATCCTCATCGGCTCGATCGGCGTCGCGCTTGCGGAGTGCAAGCCGAGCCATTTCAAGGCGCCCTATTTCATCCGGACCATGGGGCCCTGCGAATTCAATTCGGAAACTTTGAGCTTCCGCGGCACACCAGCGCAGCAGGCCATGTGCCTGATGCGCGGCATGGATGCCACGCGCAATCTCGGGCCGACGCTCGAGAGCCTGCCGCCCGGCCTTGCCACGCGGATCGGCGAAACGACCGGCCTGCCCTCGCGCGAAACCCTCAGCGCCTATCTGTCAAAGCTCGATCTCGAATGGGATCTCGCGATGTATCTTTGGCAGCCGGTCTCCCGCGCGCGTGACAACGATCCCGACGCGCCCACGGCAAAATATTTCGTCATTCACGATACCAGCGGACCCGATTACGGCCATCGCGCTTTTCCGGATGACATCAACACCAATCCGAAGATCAACAATCTTAAACGCTTTGTCTGCAATGACGAATGGGGCAAGGCGCACGTCGTCATCAACCGCATGGGCGATATTGTGGTCGATCACGACTTTTCGATTCCGTGGCGGGAAACGAAATTCGAACAGGCCGCCGAATTCGGCGGCGCGTTGAAAGGCCTCTTCGTCCACACGGAGATGATTCAGCCGCGGCGCGCCGGACCGCGCGGCGGCGACAGTCATTCGCCCGATCCGGCTTTCACGCAGGCTCAATATGATCGCCTGGCGCTGATCTACACCGTCGTCAGCGTGCGCGCCGGACGCTGGCTCATTCCGGCGTTTCATGCCGCGCTCGACGCCGATATCCGCAACGGCCACGACGATCCGCTGAATTTCAAAGTCGGCAGATTTGCCGACAGTCTCGACCGGCTGATGGCGCAATTGCAGGGCGCCGGACAAGAACAGGCCTCGAATGCGACGGGTCCGACCGATGTTCACCCTGACGCCTCGCCCGCGAGCGGCGGTTTTTGGGTCGACGCGCTGTGGGGAACGCCGCACAAGACCGCGCCGGTCGTGGTGGCCACGCGAGAAGACAATCCGTCAAAGCTCAATGGCGAACTCAACGGCAAGCTCAGCAGCATGGCCGCGACCGACGGCCCAACGACACGGCAAGCGGATATCGATGGTGCTGCTCCCACAGCGCCCAGTGCCGCCACACCGCCCGATTTGCCAATGATCACCGCCGGTAAGCCGCGGGCACATGAAGCCGCACCGCGTCAACCGGCGGCACATCGAGCGGCAGCACATCAACTGTCCGCACATCAACCGGCGGCGCATGAGAAGGTTGCCGAGCACGAGAGCGAATCCCCCCGCAGGGAAAAATCCGCCGACCTCTGCACGACGACACACCGCGTCAAGGGCCATTCGCACCAGGCCTGCGAACCCGTCCCGGCCGCCGCCCAAGAACACCAGCGAGAACACCAGCGAGCACACGGCCCGGCTCCGCGTCAGCGTCACGATGCGGGAGCCTGGTCCCGACGACGCCGTTCGTGAGAAGACCGGCCGCCCGCAGCCGGAGAATGGGTCGAAGACGTCCCGCAAGCGCAAATCGGCATAGACGTAGCTGGCGCTATGCGGGCATAGGGCTTCTCGCCCCGTTGCCTATGGTCGCATGATCCTGTTGGATGCAGCCCATCAAATCGACCTGGAGCATGATCCCGAAAAGTGGACCCCGGTTTTCGGACAAAGTTCATGCCCAAACCAAGTAGTCCCTGCAAAGTGAGGAACGTTCATGACGCCGCCCAAATCCGCGACCGCACACGCCCATAATGCCGCCGATCCCGCGGTCGCCGCGGTCGAGCGCCCGACGCCGGCCGGCGCCAATGCGCCGGGCTTCGGCTCGGACATTATCGCCGACGCGCTGCGCTCACTCGATATTCCCTATATCGCGCTGACACCCGGCGCGAGCTATCGCGGGCTGCACGACAGTATCGTCAATTATCTCGGCAATTCGAAGCCGCAGATGCTGCTTTGCCTGCACGAGGAAGCCGCCGTCGCCATCGCCCAGGGCTATGCCAAGGTCACCGGCAAGGCCATGGTCACCGCGGTGCATTCCAATGTCGGGCTGATGCATGCCACCATGGCCATTTTCAATGCCTGGTGCGACCGCATGCCGATCGTCGTCTTGGGCGCGACCGGCCCGGTCGACGCCGTCAAGCGCCGGCCGTGGATCGACTGGATTCACACCTCGCGCGACCAGGGCGCGCTCATCCGTGAATACACCAAATGGGACGATCAGCCGGCGTCGCCGGGTGCGGCGCGCGAAGCGATTCTGCGCGGCACCTGGATCGCCAATACCGTTCCGCATGGCCCGGTCTACATCAATCTCGACGCCGAGGTGCAGGAAGCCAAGGTCAGCGAACCGCTGCCGCCGATCGACATCGCCCGCTACATGCCGAAGGTCGAGACCGCGGCGCCCGCCGACCAGCTCAAGCAGGCGGCGGCGATGCTCAAAGGCGCCAAGCAGGTGCTGATCCTCGCCGGCCGTGCATCGCGCGATCCGGAAGCCTGGAAGGCGCGCGTCGCACTCGCCGAGGCGCTCAATGCGCGGGTGCTGAGCGATCTGAAAATCGGCGCGAGCTTCCCGACCGACCATCCGCTCTATTTCGGCTCGCCGCGCGCGGTAACGCCGGAAAGCGTCGACGGATTGAAGGATGTCGATGTCGTGCTCAGCCTCGACTGGGTGGACCTCGCCGGCGCGATGCGCTGGTTTGGCCCCTCGCCCAGCGCCAAGGTGATCCAGATTTCGCTCGACCACCGCATCCACAACGGCTGGAGCATGGATCACCAGGGTCTACCGCCGGTCGATCTGCTGCTCTCCGCCGATCCCGATCTGGTCGTGCCGGAACTGGTCAAGGAAATCGGCACCGCGACCCGGCCGCACGCGGTGCCGACGCCGCGCAAGATCAGCGACAAGGAGCCGTCCGGTTTCACCAACGAGCATATTGCGCGCTGCCTCAAGCAGGTGCTCGGCAACCGGCCCGTGACCTATACCCATCTGCCGCTGTCCTGGGACGATACCTGGATGCCGTTCCGTCATCCGCTCGACTTTGTCGGCTCTGACGGCGGCGGCGGCGTCGGCGGCGGGCCGGGAATCTCGGTCGGCGCAGCTTTGGCGCTGAAAGGCTCCGGACGGCTGCCGATCGCGATCTGCGGCGACGGTGATTTCCTCATGGGCGTCACCGCGGTGTGGACCGCCGTGCACTACAAGATCCCGCTGCTCTTCGTCATCGCCAACAACCGCTCGTTCTATAACGACGAACTGCACCAGGAGCGGATGGCGCGGGCGCGCAACCGGCCGGTCGAGAACAAGTGGATCGGCCAGCGCATGTCCGATCCGGATGTCGATATTGCCGCCATGGGCCGCGCCCAAGGTGCGGTCGGCTTTGGCCCGGTCACCAAGGCCGCCGATCTGCCTGGCGTGCTGCAAAAGGCCATTGCCGAGGTCGATGCCGGCGGCGTTGCGGTCGTCGATGTCCGGGTCGAGCCGGGCTACACGGCAGTGATGACGGCGGCGATGACGCGCGCCGGCAACTAAGCAAACCGACAATGCCCGCCGCTGCGACGAACGACCGCGTCGTTCCGGCTCCGCCGGCGGAGCCCGCGATCCTCGTCGTTGACGATCTGGTCATGCGCTTTGGCACGAGCGACGGTGGCGTCACCGCGCTCGACCACGTCTCGTTCAAGGTCAGGCCCGGCGAATTCCTGGCCATCATCGGACCGTCAGGTTGCGGCAAGTCGACCTTGTTCAACATCCTTGGTGGCCTGTTGACCGGCTATCAGGGCGCGGTAAGCGTCGCCGGGCAGTCCGTTGCCGGACCGCATGCGTCGATCGGCATGGTGTTCCAGGAGGAGTCGACCTTTCCCTGGCGCAATGTCGTCGACAATGTCGCCTTTCCGCTCGAGATCTCAGGCGTGGCGAAAGCCGAACGTATCGAGAAAGCGCGGCACTTTATCGCCATGGTCGGTCTTCACGGCTTCGAGAAGCGTTATCCGTCCGAACTCTCCGGCGGTATGCGTCAGCGCGTCGCCATGGCGCGCACACTGGCGTCGAAGCCGAAAATTCTCTTGATGGACGAACCGTTTGCCGCGCTCGACGAGCAGACGCGGCTGCTTCTCGGCGACAAGGTCCTGCAGATCCAGCAGGAACTGAAGCAGACGACGCTGCTCATCACTCACAACATCACCGAAGCGGTGCAGCTTGCCGACCGTATTCTGGTGATGACCTACCGGCCGGGCCGCACCAAGCGCATCGTCGACATCGATCTGCCACGCCCGCGCACGTCGGAGATCGTCTCAAGCGAAGCCTTTGGGCGCTACGTCGCGCAAATCTGGAACGATCTGCGCGAGGAAGCGAGCCGCGGCCTCAGCGACGATGAGACGCGCAAGCTGCATGCGCATGATCCGCACGAGCCGCGATCATGAGCGCGGCCCGGCTCGCCGCGCCGCGCTGGCTTCCGGCTTTTGTCGGTCTCGGCTCAGGCCTGGCGTTTCTGGTCGCGGTTGAACTCTTGATCCGGGCCGGCGCGATCAACCGCTTCATCGTGCCGCTGCCGTCGGAAGTCATCGCCAGCTTTGCCCGCGTCATCACTGAAGAAGACATCCCGCGCCGCCTGGCGCAGACGGCGTGGGAATGCCTCGCCGCAAGCCTCCTGCTCACGCTGTTCGGCGTCGCCATCGGCGCGCTGATGCACAGGGTGCCCTTGATCCGCCGTGCCTGCGAGACCTGGGTCGCAGGTTTCGCCTCGGCGCCGCTGGTCTTGGCCTATCCGCTGTTCCTCGTTCTGTTCGGGCGCAGCACTTTGACCATCATCATGCTCGCGTTCCTGTCCGGGCTGCCGCCGGTGATCCTCAAAACCGTCGAAGGGCTGGTGTCGACGCGCCGCGTGCTGATCAATGTCGGCCGCAGCTTCAAGCTCACCGGCGCGCAGCAATTCTGGAAGATCCTGTTCCCTTCGGCGCTGCCCACGATTTTCGTCGGCATCAGGCTCGGCATGATCTTCGCGCTGATCAACGTCGTTGCCGTCGAGTTCCTGATCAATTTCGGCGGGCTCGGCCAACTGATCAATGAGCTTGCCGAACGCTACGACCTGCCGGGCACCTATGCGGCGATTTCCTTTGTCGTTCTGGTCAGCATCGCCTTTTTCATCGTCACCGAGCGAGCCGAGCGATGGCTGAGATCGTAACGCGCGCGCCCGCGGCGCGGCCCTGGCTCTCGAGCGTGACGCTATTGCGCATCGCCATCGTGCTTTGCCTGCTGGCGGCCTGGGAAATCATGGCAGAGTCGGGCCTGTTCTATCGCGGCGTGGTGCCGCCGCTGCCGGCCATCGGCGCGGCTTTGACAAAACTCCTGTCCACGGCCGATTTCTACTGGAACGTCGCGGTGACGGCGCAGGAGATCGCGATCGGCCTTGCCATCGGCGGCATTTGCGGCCTCGCCGTCGGCCTGGTCATCGGCGGCAACCGCTTCATCGCGCAGGCCTTCGAGCCTTATCTGTACTATCTCGGCCCGACGCCGAAAATCGTGTTCTTCCCGGTGATGATCATGTGGTTTGGCGTCGGCGGCGGCTCGAAGATCGCCATGGGCGCGGTGTCGTGCTTCTTCCCCATTGCGCTGAGCGTCGCCGCCGGCATGCGTCTGATCGATCCGATCCTGATCCGGGTCGGCGCAAGCTTCCGCGCCAATGCTTGGCAGATGACGACCAAAATCTACCTTCCGGCAATGCGTCATCCCATCGTCAACGGGCTGCGGCTCGGGCTTGGCGTGGCGCTGATCGGCACCCTGCTGGCCGAAACCAAATTATCCAATCAAGGCCTCGGCTTCCTGGTCATCCAGGCCTACAACAGTTTCAACATGCCGCAGCTCTACGCTATTCTCGTCGTGCTGTTCGTGCTGGCGATCGGCGTCAATGTGCTGGTTGCGCGCCTCGCCCGTCTCGACGACATCAGACGGATGTGACAAGCTGGATAACCAATCCGCGCCGGACAAAATGACCCGTTGCTGATCGCCGACGGTATCGCGTCGCTCTTTTCGATCATATCCGCCGCGCCGACCCCGCTTACGCTGAGCGACGATGAGGTCTATGCGCTCTGCGCCTGCTTCTTCGCCGCCAACAATTTCATCCTGCAGGACGAGTGATGAACGCGCAGACCCTGCCCAAGGTGAAAATGCCGAACCACGACAATTTCATCGTGCGGTTTCCGGACGGGATCTAAGCCGGAGCGCTCTAAAGCTTGAAGGTCTCGTAGGTCGCCGGATGAAACAGCTCGTCGACGGACACGCGGCGCGGCGACAGGCCTTCAGCGTGATGCTGGCCCAGGAAATAATCAAGCACTTTGCGGTTTGGGCCGACGCCATAGGACCAGAAGTCGTGCCCCATCAAGTCGCGCGCCTCTTTCAAACGCTCTTCGACGAATGGCAGCGTCACTTTGGTCGCCGACGTATCCGACAGTTTTCGCAAGCCCGCCTCCTTGGCCTGTTCGAACGCCTTGTACACCGCGCCCGGCAGCCACGGATGCTTTTCGGCGAGCTCGCGGCGGATGCCGAGCACATGCATGATCGGAAAGAAGCCGGTGCGCTTGAAATAATCCTTCGCCACCGCAACCGGATCGGGAAACAGCCAGCCGATATGCGGATGGCCCTTCTCGACCAAAGTCGGCGGCCGTGGCGCGATGAAGCCGTCGATCTCGCCCTCTTCCAGAAGCTTCGAGATCGTCTTGCCCTCGGGCGCATTATCGAGCTTCACACCTGCCGGCAGGTTGACCGTGATCTTCTCCGGCCGCCCCGCCTCCTCGATGCCGCCGCGGATCCAATGGATGTCGGAGCGCTTGACGCCGTAATCGTCTTCGAGAAAGGAGCGCGCCCAGACATTGGCGGTGAGCTGATATTCTGGCACGCCGACCTTGCGGCCCTTCAGGTCCTGCGGCTTCTTGATGCGGTCGGTACGGACATAAACCGAGGTGTGGCGAAAGGCCCGCGATACGAAAGCCGGCACTGCGATATAGGGGCAATTGCCCTGCGCGGTCTTGACCGTATAGCTCGACAGCGACAATTCGCAGATATCGAATTCGGCGGCGCGAAAGGCGCGGAAGAAGATCTCCTCCGGCACGAGCGTCATATAGACCGGGTCGACGCCGTCGATCTGGACGCTGCCGTCGATCAGCGCGCGGGTGCGGTCATAGTCGCCGACGGCGACGGAGAGATTGAGCTTGGCCATTTCACGTCCCTGGATTGCTTCCTACCGAGCGAGATTGCGCCCCCAGATAGCCGTTCGGGACGGGTCATGCCAAGCGGCGCCCGCGCGGGATTGAAATGCAGCTTTGCCTTATTGCCCGGCAGAATGCTCGGCCGGCGCAATATCGGTGAGCCGGAATTGCACCCGCTCCTCGCCCTGCCAGCGGTCGAGCGCAAAGGAACCGGCGGCATGTATTTGCCGGCCGCGGTTCGCGCGCAGCGCTGCGCCGAGCTTGCCGCCGGCAGCACGGAAGGCGACGGCGTTGACGCTGGTGCCGTCGGCGGATCTCAGCCGCACCCGCATATGCGCCTGGCCGATCTCTTCGGCATACGTGACGGTATGTGCCGGCAATGCGATCACCGGCTCCGGGTTGCCCGAGCCGAACGGCCCGGCGCGGCCGATCATGGTGACCAGCTCAGTATCGGCCGCAGCCGCAGTCACCGCACCGTCGATCAAGAGTCCGCTCGCTCGCCGCGCGACCTCGACATCGGCGCCCAGCATCGCTTCGAGGAAGGCGCGCCACTCCGCGAGCGCACCTTTCTTCAAGGTCACGCCGGCCGCCATGGCGTGGCCGCCGCCTTTGAGCAAAATCCCTTCGGTGACGCCGCGCCGCACTGCACGGCCGATATCGACGCCCGGCACCGAGCGGCCCGAGCCGGTGCCAATGCCGCCCGGCTCCAGCGCAATGGCAAAGGCGGGGCGGTTGAACTTCTCCTTCAGCCGCGCCGCAACCAGGCCGACGACGCCAGGATGCCAGCCCTCCGCGGCCGTGACCACGACCGCACCCTTTTCCTCAATGCCGAGCGCGGCGATCGCCTCGGCCTCAGCCTGCGCCAGCGTGTCCTGTTCGATCGCCTGCCGCTCGCGGTTGAGGCGGTCGAGCTCGGCGGCAATTTTGGCCGCCTCGATCGGATCGGCCTCGATCAGAAGCTTGACGCCGAGATCGGCGCGGCCGATGCGCCCGCCGGCATTGATGCGCGGCCCGAGCAGAAAGCCCAGATGCCAAGCCTCCGGCGGCGACGACAGCCGCGCCACATCCATGAGGCTCACCGGCCCCGGCCGCTCGCGGCGACGCAGCGCGATCAGGCCCTTGGCGACAAAGGCGCGGTTGAGCCCGATGAGCGGCACGACGTCGGCGACAGTGCCGAGCGCCACATCGTCAAGGAAGCCGAGGAGATCAGGCTCCGGGCGTTCGCCGCGCCAAAAGCCGCGCTCGCGCAGCAGCCGATTGATGGCGACCACCGTCATGAAAGTGAGCCCCACCGCCGCGAGATGGCCCAGCCCGGAAAGATCATCGCGCCGGTTCGGATTGACGATGGCGACCGCCGGCGGCAAGGCCTCGTCGGCCTGATGATGGTCGATGACGACGACGGCGACGCCGAGTTTCTTGGCTTCTTCCAGCGGCTCGATGCTGGTGGTGCCGCAGTCGACGCAGACCAGAAGCGTCGCGCCGCGCGCCGCAAGCGCGCGCACGGCCTCCACATTCGGGCCATAGCCTTCGAACAGCCGGTCGGGAATGTGGATGATCGGATCGATGCCGCAATGGCGCAAATAGCGCGCAAGCAGCGCGGACGACGTCGCGCCGTCGACGTCGTAGTCGCCGAAAATAGCGATGCTCTCGCCCCGCTCCACCGCGTCGGCGATCCGCGCCGCGGCTTCCTTCATCGCCGTGAGCACATAGGGGTCGGGCATCGCTTGTTTGATGGTGGGGTCGAGAAACGCTTCGACCGCGCCGACCTCGATATTGCGCCCGGCAATGATGCGCGACAGGAGTTCGGGAAGATCGTGGCGCTGGGCGATGGCGAGCGCGCGCGCAGAACCGCGCTCGTCGAGCCGGTCACGCCAAGCGCGTCCGGTCGCCGAATTCTCGACGCCAAGGAAAAGGCGATTCTCAGCCATTGAACGATTTTAGTGCGAATTCAGCGATACCGCCTGGGCCGCGCTGCAAGTATCCGCACAAATAAGCCGCTAGTCGAATTTATCAAGCTTGCGGTGCTCGGCGCGGATCCAGCGCACCGTGCCGGTGGCCGAACGCATCACGACCGTTTCGGTCTCGATCACGCCTTTGCCGAAATGCACGCCGCTGAGCATGCGGCCGTCGGTAACGCCGGTCGCGGCAAACAGGCAATCGCCGCTCACCATGTCCTCGATCCCGTATTTCTTGCGCGGATCCTTGATGCCCATTTTGGCGACGCGTTCGCGTTTCTCCTCGGTATCGACGACCAGCCGCGTCTGCATCTGTCCGCCGATGCATTTGAGCGCGGCCGCGGCCAGCACACCTTCCGGCGCACCGCCGATGCCGAGATAAATATCGATGCCGGTCTTGTCCGGATCGGCGGTATGGATGACGCCCGCCACGTCGCCATCGGTGATCAGGCTTACCGCGGCGCCGGCCTTGCGTACGGCAGCGATGATGTCGGCATGGCGCGGGCGGTCGAGGATCATGGCGGTGATCTCTTCCGGTTTCACGCCCTTCGCCTTGGCGAGATTGAGAATGTTCACATCGGCCGGCGCATCGAGGTCGACCACGTTCTTCGGATAACCCGGACCGATCCCGATCTTGTCCATGTAGATATCCGGCGCATGCAGGAGCGTGCCGGCTTCCGCCATGGCAAGCGTTGCGATGGCGCCCGGCATGTTCTTGGCGCAGAGCGTCGTGCCTTCCAGCGGATCGACCGCGATATCGACTTTGGGCCCCGATTTGTTGCCGACCTTCTCGCCGATATAGAGCATCGGCGCTTCGTCCATTTCACCCTCGCCGATGACGACGGTGCCATCGATCGATAACCCGCCCAATTCACGCCGCATGGCGTCGACCGCAGCGCCGTCGGACTTCTTCTCCAGTCCCCGCCCGCGCAGCCGCGCAGCCGCGACCGCGGCAAGCTCGGTCACGCGCGCAATCTCGATCGACATGATGCGTTCAATGCCGGGATACGAGCGGGTGGATTTCGACGACATGAGACCAATCTCCATGGAACGCGGCGAAACAGGCGCGGCTAGTTCTTCTCGATGCGGATGACTTGCGGCTTGCCGGACACCACGTGATCGCGGCGCACCGCGGCCAGCGCCTTGTGCACGGCGTCTTCGCTGGTGGCATAGGTCGTCATGATGACCGGCACGGCTTGGTTGGAGCGGCCGGCCTGCGCCGCAGCGGCGGATCCGACCGGATGGCGCTGCACGATGGATTCCAGCGATATCTTCTGCTGCGCCAGCCGATGCGCAATGGTGGCTGCGGTGCCGGGCCGGTCGCGCGCCAGAAGGCGAATGTAATAGCCGCCTTCGTGATGCTGCATCGGCGCTTTGCGATTGGGCACCATGCACGCCACCGGACGGCCGAACGGCGCGCAGCAGATGCCGCGCGCGATATCGGCAAGATCGGCGACAATCGCCGAAGCGGTCGCGACACCTCCGGCGCCGGGGCCGACCAGCGTGATCGGCGCGAGCCCTTGCGCATCCAGCGTGACCGCATTGGTCACGCCCATGACCTGGGCGATCGCCGATTCCTTCGGCACCATGGTCGGATGCACGCGCTGTTCGATGCCTTCATCGGTTTTCACCGCAACGCCGAGCAGCTTGACCCGATAGCCGAGATCGCTCGCGGCATCGAGATCGGCAAGCGTGATCGAGGATATGCCTTCGACATAGATCGCCTTGGGATCGATCCTGGTGCCGAAGGCAAGGCTCGCGAGAATCGCAAGCTTCTGTGCAGTGTCATGGCCTTCGACATCGAAGGTCGGATCGGCCTCGGCATAGCCGAGGCGTTGCGCATCGCGCAGGATCTCGTCGAACGGCAGCCGGTCCGACTCCATGCGTGAGAGGATGTAATTGCAGGTGCCGTTGAGGATGCCGTAGATGCGCGTGAAGGACGCGCCGTTGAGCCCTTCGCGCAGCGTCTTGACGATCGGGATGCCGCCGGCGACCGCGGCTTCGAAATTCAGCGCCACGCCGTTGCGCTCGGCGAGCGCGGCAAGCTTCTGGCCGTGCGCGGCCAGCAAAGCCTTGTTGGCGGTCACGACCGGCTTGCCGGCGGCAAGCGCCGCCTCGATTGCGCTTTTCGCCGGATCTCCCGCCCCGCCCATCACTTCGACGAAGGCATCGATTTCCGGATCGCGCGCCAGCGCCACCGGATCGGACACCCAGCGAAACGCCTTCAGATCGAAATCGCGCTTCTTGCTTTTCGAACGCGCATTCAGCGCGACGACTTCGATCGGCCGGCCGCAGCGCGCGACGAGCTTGTCGCGGCCCTCTTCAAGAAGACGAACCACGGCGCTGCCGACGGTACCAAGACCGGCAAGACCGACTTTCAGCGGCTGCACCATAACGTCGCCTGAGCTTCAGCAGCAATGACGCCGGACTAACGCCGCGTCGCGAGGGGAACGACGTTGTGCAGCATTTCCGGCCCTGTTTCAAGAAAGCGCCGGACATTGCGCGCGGCCTGGCGGATGCGTTGCTCGTTCTCCACAAGCGCGATACGGACATGCCCCTCGCCGTGCTCGCCGAAGCCCTCGCCCGGCGAAACCGCCACCGAAGCCTTCTCGACCAGCAAGGTCGAGAATTCGATAGTCGAGAGCGTGCGGAACGGCTCGGGGATCGGCGCCCAGGCGAACATCGAAGCCTTGGGCGGCGGCACGTGCCAGCCGGCGCGGGCGAATGAATCGACCAGCACCTCGCGGCGCCGGCGATAGATGGCGCGCATTTCGTGGATGCAGTCGTCGGGGCCGTTCAGTGCCGCGGTCGCCGCCACCTGGACCGGCGTGAAGGCGCCGTAGTCGAGATAAGATTTGACGCGCGCGAGCGCAGCGATGACCCGCTCATTGCCGACGGCAAAGCCGATGCGCCAGCCCGGCATCGAATAGGTTTTCGACATCGAGGTAAACTCGACCGCAACGTCCATCGCACCGGGCACCTGCAAGAGCGATGGCGGCGGATCGTTGTCGTCGAAATAGACCTCGGCATAAGCGAGATCCGACAGCACCAGGAGCGAGTGTTTTTTCGCAAAAGCCACAAGCTCGCGGTAGAAATCCAAACTCGCAACACAGGCCGTTGGATTGGATGGATAGCACACAACGACCGCGATCGGTTTTGGTATCGAGTGCAGAACCGCGCGCTCGAGCGCACCAAAAAACGCGTCATTGGCTTCGACCGGCACCGAGCGGATCGCGCCGCCCGCCATCAGGAAGCCGAAGACGTGAATCGGATAAGTCGGGTTGGGAACGATGATGATGTCGCCCGGCGCGGTGATGGCCTGCGCGACATTGGCAAAGCCCTCTTTCGAGCCAAGCGTCGTGACGACTTGCGTCTCGGGATTGAGCTTCACGCCGAAACGGCGGGCGTAGTAGGCGGCCTGTGCCTTGCGCAAGCCGGCAATGCCGCGCGAGGCCGAATAGCGGTCGGTGCGCGATTTTCCGACCACCTCTTTGAGCTTCTCGACCACGTGCGCCGGCGCCGGCAGGTCCGGATTGCCCATGCCGAGATCGATGATGTCGGCACCCGCATTGCGTGCGGCCGCCTTGGCGCGATTGACCGTCTCGAATACGTAAGGCGGCAAACGGCGAATACGATAGAATTCCTCCATGGGAGTCCCCGCGGATCGACTTTTAACGGCCAGTTATAGGCCTGATTCAGTGGCTTAAAGGCAGAATATCACGGCTTCGGGTCGCTACCAGCCGTTTGCATGCCAGCGCCCTGGGCGCTGGCGGCGGTAGCCTGCGGCACCGCCGCGGTCCGTTGCGGTGCACGCTTGGCGGCCTTGTTCTTGATTTTACCCGTGGCTGCCGTTTTGGCGCCCATCGTCGCGCCCGCCGCGGCCCGCCCCGTGCCCTGCCCCTGACTGGACGGCGCCTGGGCGTTGAGGCGGTCACGGTCGGTGATCAGATCTTCGGTGGCCTTTTGCACTTCAACCGCACTCATCGGTGTGTCGGTGCGCGGCGGCGGTCCGTCGTGAGCCGATGGAAAGATCGAAGGATACGGCGGATAATCGGCCCCCGGCGCACAGCCCGCAGCGAGCAGGCACGGCGCGGTTGCGAGTGCCATGACAAGCGTCATGCCGACGGCGCGAACTCGAAAAAACGCAGCAGCAGCAGGCATCAAGCCCGCGCCGACGCGCGTTCCTTTCCTTCGCAGCAACCGCACCGCCAGTCTCCGATAGCCCCTCTTAGAAAGCGCCCGTTTAGCTCATTCGTTCTCGACGTTCCCCGCGGGAGCCGCTTTGCCACCCCATTCACACTTCAAAAAGCACTGAGAGCCAATAATTTAGGATAAACAACTCAGACTTCACACAAGACATGGAATTAAAGTGCTAATATGTCGAAACGAGGACCATCATCGCCATTGTCTTTGGCGGCGCCGCGAACAGCCGCGGCTGCAGTGACTTTGACCCGGGCTGCTATGATTTGGACCCGGGCTGCTATGATTTGGACCCGGGCTGCTATGATTTGCGGCGATGTACCGGCGGCAACGCCAGCAGATGCGATCCGAAGACCGCAATATGCGTTGTCTTTCATGTGTGGGAGTTGATAAGGCCAACAATTCCGGAGGGACCAACCCCTCTCGTCGTGAGGAACGCGCGTGCGATCTCCATCGCAGCCACCGGAAACGCCCGGCACCGTGAGAGTACCGGAGGATGCGGCGACGCAGGTCGCCGCAACCGCGTCGCCGCGGCAAGCGGTGTCGCAAGAGCTCGTGCAAGGACTCGTGAACCATCCGGCACACCAGCAAGCGGCCGCCGAGCGCCCGGCGAAAACCGCCGCGCCGGACTCGAATGCCAATCCGGCCTCAGCGCCTGCCTTCAAGATCAGCGCCGCCAATATCGAGCAGTTCTCGCACAATCTGGCGCGGCTCATCGAACAGGGCGGCCGGGCGCTCGCGGCTTATCTGCGGCCGCGCGAGGAAGGCCGCGTTACCGACGACCTTGCCGCCGAGATCGGTGAGATCGCCAAGACACTGGGCCATGTCGCGGAATACTGGCTGTCCGACCCGCAGCGTGCCGCCGAACTGCAGAACCGGCTCGGCAAAAGCTATCTCGAGCTTTGGGCCGTCGCGGCCAAGCGATTGGCCGGCGAGCCCGCAGCCGACGCGGTTACGCCCGCGCCGGGCGACAAGCGCTTCAGCGATCCCGCTTGGACATCGAACCAGTTCTTCGACTTCCTCAAGCAGCTCTATCTCCTAACCTCGCAGTGGGCCGACAAGCTGGTCGCGGACGCGGCCGATCTCGATTCGCATACGCGGCAAAAAGCCGAGTTCTACGTGCGCCAGATCGTCAATGCGCTCGCCCCGACTAATTTCGTGCTGACCAATCCGGAGCTCTTGCGCGAGACCTTCAGTTCCAACGCCGACAATCTGGTTCGCGGCATGCGCATGCTGGCCGAGGACATCGAAGCCGGCGGCGGCGAGCTGAAAATCCGCCAATCCGACCCCTCGACGTTCGAGGTCGGCCGCAATCTCGCGGTTACCCCCGGCAAGGTCGTCTTCCAGAACGAGCTGATGCAGCTCATTCAATACGAGCCGACCACGGAAACGGTGCTCAAGCGGCCGCTTCTGATCGTGCCGCCCTGGATCAACAAATTTTATGTGCTCGATCTGGCGCCGGAAAAATCCTTCATAAAATGGTGCGTCGATCAGGGGCTGACCGTTTTCTGCATTTCCTGGGTCAATCCCGACGAGCGGCTCGCGCAAAAGTCCTTCGAGGACTATGTGCGCGAAGGCCCGATTGCGGCGCTCGACGCCATCAAGGACGCCATCGGCGAGGACAAGGTCCACGCCATCGGCTATTGCGTCGGCGGCACATTGCTTGCCGTAACGCTTGCCTCGATGGCGGCGCGGAATGACGAGCGCATCGTCTCGGCGACCTTGTTCGCAGCGCAGGTCGATTTCACCCATGCCGGCGACCTGAAAGTCTTCGTCGACGAGGAACAGGTCGCCTTCATCGAAAAGAAGATGGCCGAGCACGGTTATTTGGAAGGCAGCGCCATGGCCGGCGTTTTCAACATGCTGCGCTCCAACGACCTGATCTGGCCCTACGTCATCAACAATTACCTGAAAGGCAAAGCGCCCTTCCCGTTCGATCTGTTGTACTGGAATTCCGACGCGACACGGATGCCGGCCGCGAACCATTCTTTCTATCTGCGCAATTGCTATCTCGACAACAAACTGTCGAAGGGCAAGATGGTGCTCGGCAATGCGCTGATCGATCTCAAAGCGATCAAGATACCGATCTACAATCTGGCGACGCGCGAGGATCACATCGCACCGGCGAAATCGGTGATGGTCGGATCGAAATGCTTCGGCGGCGACGTGCGCTTTGTCGTGGCGGGCTCCGGCCATATCGCCGGCGTGATCAATCCGCCGGCGAAGCGGAAGTACCAATATTGGACCGGGCCGAAGCCGCGCAATGCCGACATCAATGGCTGGCTCGCCAGGGCCAAGGAGCATGCCGGCTCGTGGTGGCCCGATTGGCTGTTGTGGATCACCCGGCAAAGCCCGACCGAAGTTCCGGCCCGTATTCCCGGCGCCGGCGCCCTCAAAGTGATCGAAGATGCGCCGGGAAGTTACGTGAAGGTGAAGAGCTAAGCTAAGCGCAAGCCAGCCGCGCGATTTCTCGTTACGGAAACAGCGCCACCTGCTCGAGACCGGTTGTTTCGGCATAGCCGAGCATCACGTTCATGTTCTGCACGGCTTGACCCGAGGCGCCCTTGGTCAGGTTATCGAGCGTGGAACAGACGATGGCGCGGCCGGGAATGCGGTCGGCGACGACCCCGATGAAGGTCATGTTGGAGCCGCGCACATGCCGGGTCTGCGGCGTCGTGCCGAACGGCAACACGTGCACGAACGGCTCCTTCACGTAGGACTTCAGAAGTATCGCGTGAAGATCCTGCGGCGAAGCTTTCCTGTCCCGCACATAGATCGTTGCGAGAATGCCCCTGTTCATCGGCACGAGATGCGGCGTGAAGGTCACGATGACCTCGCGGCCGGCGGCTAAAGAGAATTCCTGGTCGAGTTCGGCCATGTGCCGATGGTGGCCAACACCGTAGGCGTGAAAGCCCTCGGATACTTCCGAAAATAGCATCTCTTCCTTGGCCGCCCGGCCCGCGCCGGTCATGCCCGACTTGGCGTCGATGACGATCTCGTCCGGATCGATCGCATTCGCCTTCAAGAGCGGAATCAGCGGCAATTCGGAACAGGTCGTGTAGCAGCCGGGATTGGCGACAAGCCGCGCCGATTTCACCTGCGCGCGATAAATCTCGGTCAGGCCGTAGACGGCCTCCTTCTGCAGTTCCGGCGCGAAATGTGCGTGGCCATACCAGCGCGCATAAGCAGCCGGGTCGGACAGCCGGAAATCCGCCGACAGATCGACCACTTTGGTCGCGGGCGCTCGCGTCAGAAGGTCCTTGATCACTTTCTGCGTCGTGCCATGCGGGAGCGCGCAGAAGGCGACGTCGAGCCCCAATGCCTTGAAATCAGTCTCCTCGATCGAGGTCAATGTCGGCAGATCGAAAGGCGCGAATTGCGGAAAGACATCCGACATCGGCTTGCCGGCGCGGCGGTCGGCCGTGAGTAAAACGATTTCGGCATGAGGATGCCGAAGCAGCAGCCGCACCAATTCGGCGCCGGTATAGCCGGAAGCGCCAAGTACGCCGATTTTTGCTTTCGCAGACATGATTTGACCTTTGTCTACATGATTTTGTTTGAGCATGATCTTTTCCGAAAACCGGTTCCCACTTTTCGGGATCATGCTGCAGGAAAAGCGTGAGGCCGGAAGCCCCGCGACAATGCCAGGATATAAGAGAAAAATGACCGCTACGCGGAGCCAAGCCGGGACGAAAAAGCTGGCGACACGAAAATTTACGCGCGAGCACGCATCCGTGCCGCCGAAATACGGCGGCGGCGCTCTGCGGTTGTGGTCGGCAACGGCGTCATGCGCGGCGATATAAGGCCGTGGGGCGGAACCGTCAATGCAATACCGGCCTCGGCACGGTTTGCGCTCATGGTTTTGCCGCCTCGGTGGCATAGTCACCTATCCTGGTCAGATTGATTCGTCGGCCGTTGTGCGTCCCGCTAAAGACGCCACATAACACGAGAGTTTTGGGACAAGCTGTGGGAAAGACTACAAAATCTCGAAAGACATCGAAGCCGGCTGCCAAAGCCGCGGCGAGGACGTCCGCCACCAAAACCGGCGACCTGTTCGCTGGCGTCGCCGAAGGCAAACGCAGCGGCAGCGCGCGGCGGAGCGCCGCCGCGCCGTCGCGCGGCTCCTCGGCCGAGTCCGGCTATACCGCACGCCATATCGAGGTGCTGGAAGGGCTCGAGCCGGTCCGCCGCCGCCCCGGCATGTATATCGGCGGCACCGACGAGAAAGCGCTGCATCATCTCTTCGCCGAAGTCATCGACAACGCCATGGACGAGGCGCTGGCCGGCCACGCCGACTGGATCGAGGTCGAGCTTGAGGTGGACGGCTTTCTCACCGTCACCGACAATGGCCGCGGCATCCCGGTCGATCCGCATCCGAAATTTCCGAAGAAGTCCGCGCTCGAAGTGATCATGTGCACGCTGCATGCCGGCGGCAAATTCGACTCCAAAGTCTACGAAACGTCCGGCGGCCTGCACGGCGTCGGCGTGTCGGTCGCCAATGCCTTGTCCGAGCGGCTCGAAGTCGAAGTCGCGCGCGGGCAAAAGCTCTATCGGATGACGTTCGAGCGCGGCAACCCGAAGGGCAAACTACAGAATGCCGGCAAGGCACCTAACCGCCGCGGCACCAAAATACGGTTTCGTCCGGACCCTGAGATTTTCGGACCCAAGGCGCATTTCAAGCCGGAACGCGTCTTCAAGATGACGCGTTCGAAGGCCTATCTTTTCGGCGGCGTCGAAATTCGCTGGTCCTGCGCCAAGGAGCTGCTGCACGGCGTCGAGGACGTGCCGGACAAGGCGACGTTCCATTTCGCCGACGGGCTCAAGGACTATCTTTCGGACACGCTCGCAAGCGCCACGCTGGTGCACCCTGATATTTTCTCAGGCAGCGCGAAGAAGCCCGGCGCCCATGGCGCCGCACAATGGGCGGTGGCCTGGACCGCGGACGCCGACGGCTTTCTCAATTCCTATTGCAACACCATTCCCACGCCTGACGGCGGCACGCATGAATCCGGCTTGCGCGCTGCGCTGACTCGCGGCCTGAAAGATCACGCCGAGCGTGTCGGCCAGGGCAAGCGCGCCGCCGCCATCACATCCGACGACGTCATGGTCGGCGCGGGCGCCATGCTGTCGGTCTTTATTCGCGAGCCGGAATTCCAGGGCCAGACCAAGGACCGGCTGGCCACCGCCGAAGCGCAAAAGATCGTCGAGCAGGCAATCAAGGATCCGTTCGACCATTGGCTCGCCGGCAATCCGCTGCAGGCCAACAAGCTGTTCGACTTCGTCGTCGAGCGCGCCGAGGAGCGCATTCGCCGCCGCCAGGAAAAGGACATTGCGCGCAAGAGCGCGGTGAAGAAGCTGCGGCTGCCGGGCAAGCTCGCCGACTGCACCAATTCGGCGGCCGAAGGCTCGGAGCTTTTTGTCGTCGAAGGCGACAGCGCCGGCGGCTCGGCGAAACAGGCGCGCGATCGCGCCACGCAAGCCATTCTGCCGTTGCGCGGAAAGATCCTCAACGTGGCGTCTGCCGGCAAGGACAAGCTGGCGCAGAACCAGCAGCTTGCCGATCTGGCGCAGGCGCTCGGCTGCGGCACCGGCGTGCATTATCGGGATGAAGATCTGCGCTACGGCCGCGTCATCATCATGACCGACGCCGATGTCGACGGCGCCCACATCGCCTCGCTCCTCATCACTTTCTTCTACCGGCAGATGCCGCAACTCATCGACCACGGCCACCTTTACCTCGCGGTGCCCCCGCTTTATCGGCTGTCGCATGGCGGCAAGGTCTTTTACGCCCGCGACGAAAAACATCGCGACGAGATCCTGAAGAAGGAATTCCACGCCAATGCCAAAGTGGAAGTGGGCCGGTTCAAGGGCCTCGGCGAGATGATGGCGGCGCAGCTCAAAGAGACCACCATGGACCCGAAGAAGCGCACGCTCCTGAAGGTCATGCTGGTTCCCGACGACCGCAAGGACACCGAGAAATCCGTCGAGCGGCTGATGGGCACCAAGGCCGAGGCGCGCTTCGAATTCATCCAAGAGCGCGCCGAATTCGCCGACGAGGCGTCACTGGACGTTTAGACCCGCTTATTCCTTCTGGAACAGCTTGTCGGTCGCGGTGATGAGGCCGATGTCAGGATGCGCCGTGCAATATTCGCCGAGCTTCTTGGCGTTATCGACGAATTTCGTGGTGTCGATCACCGGCGGATCGTCTTCGTCTTTGTAATAGCCGTCGAGCCACGCCAAGATGACGCCGATGTCGTCCTTGCTCGCGGACTGGAATTGCTTGCAGGTCCAGGTCGAAAGATCGATGTCGTCGGCAAAGCCCGGCGTAGCCCACACGAGCAGCGTGGCCGCGGCGGCGGCGGCAAAAACCTTCATGCAATACCCTCCGAGTCCGGCCGAAACCGGCGCGCCAAATTTGCGCTGCCGGCACCGCTGAGTAAAGCGGCCGCGCATATAAAATGCGCCTAAACTCCCCGCGCCTCACACGCCCGCGCGGCGCACTACTCCTCGAAATGCAAATTCGCAGCTTTGACGATTCCGGAAAATTTGACGATATCGGAATCGATCAAACGCCGGAATTCCTCTGGCGAACCGCCGCCGGGATCAGCGGCCATTGCCTTCAGCTTGGCCGATACGCCAGGATCGCGGATCGCTTCGTTCAGCACCTTCTCGAGCTTGGCGACGACATCGGGTGGCGTCGCCACTGGCGCGAATATTCCGCTCCAAAGGCGAATATCGACGTCGGGATATCCGGCCTCGGCCATGCTCGGGGTATCGGGCAATTCCGGCGTGCGTACCGCGCCGGTAACGGCAATCGCCTTCACCTTGCCGGCCTTGGCCTGCGGCACCGTCGGCGGGCCGTCGGCGATCGCGAACGCGGTCTGGCCCTCGATGACGCTCAGGATCATCTCGTTGCTGCTCTTGTACGGAATCATCACGCCGGGCATGCCGGTTTTCAATTTCAGTTGTTCCGACGGCAAGATGAAAGCCGGCGAGGTCGCCGGATAGTTCATTTTGTCGGGATGCTGCTTCGCCCACGCGATGAACTCTTTCACGTTGTTTGCCGGGTTGTCCTTGCTGATCGACATGATCAGCGGGAAGCTCGCGATCATCGCAAGCGGCGTCAGCGTCTTGGTGGGGTGATATTTGAGATCGGGATAGATGGCGGCCGCGATCGACATCGCGCCCGATGCACCAACCAGGAGCGTGTAGCCGTCGGCCGGCTGGTTGGAGACATATTCTGCCGACAGTCGTCCGCCGGCGCCCGGCCGGTTCTCGACCACGACCGACTGGCCGAGAATCTCGGAGGCCTTGGTCGCGACGAGGCGGCCGAAAATGTCATTGCCGCCGCCGGCCGCGAAGCCGACGATCAAGCGGATCGGCCGGCTGGGAAAATCGCCGTCGGCGCGCGCCGGTAAAGCTTTCATCACGGCTGGCGCGGCCAGCAGCGACATCACCGTACGGCGCGTGAAACGACCAGAACTCATAACGTCCTCCCTCACTCCTTGGCCCAGCCTCGCAATGCTGCGGTGGGCTTCGTTGGGTCATCGTTAGCACAGCCGTCCGGCCTGCGCCTCCCCAAATCGGCGCTTGCGTAAACAGCGGCGCCGTGTCATGGGCCGGTCCTCACGTCGCAAACCGGCTCACCACTGCATCCATTCGGCGAGCGCCTTATTGACGGCGCCGGGTTCTTCGAGTGTCGACAGATGTCCGCTGCCGGGGATGACGGCAAGCCGCGATCCGGAAATCCCGGATGCGATTTCTTGCGCGAGTTCGGGCGGTGTCGCCTCGTCGCCCTCGCCGACCAGCACCATGGTCTTGCACGCGATCGCCGCAAGACCCGGGCGGGAATCCGGTCGGCCGATGATGGCTTGCTGCTGACGCAGGTAGCCGTCGAGCCCGGTCTCCTCGGCCATCATGCGCACGATGCTTTTGAGTGCCGCGTCGCCATGGCGCTTGCGATGCACATAGAGCGGAAAGGCAAGTTCGGGAATTTCCGCATAGCCCCCGGCCTTGGCCTTCGCCACCAGCACATGACGCCGCTCGGTCTGCTCAGCCGTGTCGGCGCGCGCGCCGGTATCGAGCAGCGCGAGTTTGACCACGCGCTCCGGCGCCTGGCGCATGATCTCAAAAGCGATATAGCCGCCCATCGACAGCCCCGCGAGCGCAAAACGCGGCGGCGCGGAGCTGAGAATCCGTCGCGCGATCGCCGCCATGTCGCCGTCGCGCCGGTGATCGGCGACCGTCACCGCGCCGAGGAGCCATAGCGCGGGAATTTGCTCGGCATAGAGCCGCGCGGTGCAGGTGAGACCCGGTATGAGGACAATCGGCAGGCCATCAGCATCCGGCATGTGTCGTTCCTGTAACAGTTCGGAAACCGAGGCTTCCAGAAAAAGTGAAGGTGCGCCTTTAACTTAGTGCAATGCAAAAGGCCATTTCAGGTTGACTTTCGGCCAATCGACCCTATGTTGCCGGCAACGCAAGTTAAGGCAGATTCGACCGCCTGGGCGCGTTTCCCCCTGCTTTAAGCCGCGTTTGAGCCAAAATCGTAAGTCGCCGGCGGTCCCTATCGAGGGTTTATGTCGTTTTCTCATCTCGGCTTGTCCGAAAAAGTTATCGCAGCCGTTGCCGCGGCTGGCTACAAAGCTCCCACCCCCATTCAAGACCAGGCCATTCCTCACGTGCTCGCCAGGCGCGATGTTCTTGGCATTGCCCAGACCGGAACCGGCAAGACGGCGGCCTTCACGCTGCCGATGCTCACCATGCTGGAAAAGGGCCGCGCCCGCGCCCGCATGCCGCGCACCCTCATCCTCGAGCCGACCCGCGAGCTCGCCGCCCAGGTCGAGGAAAGCTTTGCCAAATACGGCGCCAAGCACAAGCTCAATGTCGCGCTCCTGATCGGCGGTGTTTCATTCGATGATCAAGACGCCAAGCTTACCCGCGGCGTCGACGTGTTGATTGCAACGCCCGGCCGCCTGCTCGATCACTTCGAGCGCGGCCGTTTGCTTTTGACCGGCGTCGAGCTGTTGGTCATCGATGAAGCCGACCGCATGCTCGACATGGGCTTCATTCCCGACATCGAACGCATCTGCAAGCTCGTCCCATTCACGCGGCAGACGTTGTTTTTCACCGCGACCATGCCGGCGGAAATCCGCCGCATCACCGAACAATTCCTGCACAATCCGGTTCGCGTCGAAGTGGCAAAGCCGGCGACGACGCTCGCCACAACAACGCAATTTCTCGCTAAATCCGGCCGTGAGCCGCACGAGAAGCGCGATACGCTGCGCCGTCTGATCCGCGGCGCCGACAATCTCAAGAACGCGATCGTTTTCTGCAATCGCAAACGCGATGTCGCGACCTTGTTTCGTTCGCTGCTGCGGCATGGCTTCTCGGTACAGGCCCTGCACGGCGACATGGATCAGTCGGCGCGAACGGCGGCACTTGAGCAATTCCGTAAAGGCGATGTTGGCCTTCTTGTCGCCTCCGATGTCGCAGCACGCGGCCTGGATATCCCCGACGTCAGTCACGTCTATAATTTCGACGTGCCGATCCATCCCGACGATTATGTGCACCGCATCGGCCGCACCGGCCGCGCCGGGCGCAGCGGCGCCGCGATTACCATCGTCGCCGGAAGTCATGACGCCAAGGCCGTCGCCGCAATCGAAAAGCTGATCGGGCAGTCGATTCCGTGGCTGGACAAAGTTCCCGGTGAACCGTCCGTTTCCCATGCCGAACAACGGCGCGCCCCGCATCCGTCTCACACGTCGCGCGGAGATGGGAAAGGACAGCGGCATCAATCACATCGCTCTGCTGCGGCGCGCAACGACGAGATGAGGCCGCGCCGCGTTGCGCAACCGCAGCCTTCGCGTTCCGATGAATCCGATTCCTCTCACCTGCCCGCCTTTCTGCTACGCCCGGTTCCAGTCAAGGCTTGAGCCGTTCGTTTCACGGCGCTCTCGATCGGGCGATCCTGATCGCCGCGCAGATCTCGCTCGGTCATGACCAGGGAATTGATGAAGCGATCGACCGGCGAGCGGCTCGGCCGCAACCGCGTCATCTGCGAGAACCGATCCCAAAGCCAAGGCCGAAACGCCCGCGCACGTGCGTGTGGCGTAACCGTCGCTCTTGCCGCCCAGGAAAACTAGGATTGAATCTCGAGCCCGGCGTCGCGCGCCGGTTCGATCTGCACCGATTCACCACAGCCGCAGGCCGAGGTCTGGTTCGGATTGTTGAAGACGAACTGCGCCGACAGCTTGTCGACCTTGTAGTCCATCTCCGTGCCGAGCAGGAACAGCACGGCCTTGGGGTCGATGAGGATGCGTACGCCCTTGTCCTCCACGACCTCGTCGAGCGGATTGACGGTTTCGGCATATTCCATCGTATAGGCCATGCCGGCGCAGCCGCCGTTCTTGACGCCGACGCGCACCGCCTGGATCGGCCGGTCGGCCTTGGCCATGACGGCCTTGATCCGGTCCGCGGCGGCATCGGTGAGGCGCATCACTTGTGGCCTGGGGCGAGCAGTCGCCATTCTCACGTCCTCCCCGCATCTACTCATTCCAGAGCCGATACGGCATTTACGAGTTAGATTAGCTCCAAAAAACTAACAACTTCACATCGATCATCTAAGCTGCGCACGCCTGCGCCGCAACTCACCACATGTTGAGCACAGCACGGGCCTCGTCCGACATCCGGCTCGGGTCCCACGGCGGATCCCATACGATGTTCACCTTCGCTTCACGCACGCCCTGCACGCCAGAGACCGCGTTCTCGACTTGCGCCGGCAGCTCGGCCGCCGAGGGGCAATTCGGCGTCGTCAGCGTCATGTCGATCGTAACGTCCCGGTCGTCGTTGACGTCAACGCGATAGATCAGGCCGAGCTCATAGATGTCGGCAGGAATTTCGGGATCGAAGACGGTCTTGAGCGCGCCGACGATGTCGTCGGTCAGGCGCGACATTTCTTCAGCCGGGATCGCCGAAGGCCTGTCGGCCGCAGCGTGTTCCGCCGCCGCTGTCTGCTCCGCGGCCGTCGTCTGGTCTTCCAGTTTCACGTCTTCAGTCATTGTGGCGAACCGTCAGCTGAAGAAAGCCTGCGCCTTGAGCAGCGCTTGCGCAAGGCTGTCGATCTCCTCGCGCGTATTATACATGGCGAAGGAGGCCCGGCAGGTCGCCGTCACGCCGAACCGCTTCAACAGCGGCATGACGCAATGCGTGCCCGCCCGCACCGCGACGCCGGAGCGGTCGATGATGGTCGCGACATCGTGCGGATGCGCGCCCTTCATCTCGAACGAGACGATCGGCCCCTTGTTCCTGGCTTGGCCGATGATGCGCAGTGAATTGATCTCGCGCAGCCGGTCGTGGGCGTAATGCACCAAACCCGTCTCGTGGCTGCGGATGCGCGCCTTGCCGATCGCGTTCACATAGTCGATCGCCGCGCCAAGCCCGATCGCCTGCACGATCGAGGGCGTGCCGGCCTCGAATTTGTGCGGCGGCTCGCCATAAGTGACATTGTCCTCGAACACTTCGCGGATCATCTCGCCGCCGCCGTTGAACGGCGGCATGGCGGCGAGGTGCTCGTATTTGCCATACAGCGCGCCGATGCCGCTCGGCCCGTAGAGCTTGTGGCCGGTAAAGGCATAGAAGTCGCAATCGAGGTCCTGCACGTCGACATCGAGATGCACTGCGCCCTGGGCGCCATCGACCAGCACCGGAATGCCGCGCGCATGCGCGAGCCGCACGACCTCTTTCACCGGCACTGCGGTGCCAAGCATGTTCGACATCTGGGTGATGGCGACCATCTTGGTGCGCGGTGTGAGCAGTTTCTCGAACTCGTCGAGCAGGAAATTGCCTTCGTCGTCGACTGGCGCCCATTTGAGCACCGCGCCCTGGCGCTCGCGCAGGAAATGCCACGGCACGATGTTGGAATGGTGCTCCATGATCGAGAGCACGATCTCGTCGCCTGCCTTGATATGCTCACGGCCGAACGTATAGGCGACCAGATTGATCGCCTCGGTGGCATTGCGGGTGAAGATGATCTCTTCCTTGCGCCTCGCATTGAGGAAGGCGGCAATCTTCTCGCGCGCGCCCTCATAGGCCTCGGTCGCCTCGTTGGCGAGATAATGCAGGCCGCGATGCACGTTGGCGTATTGCGACGTATAGGCCAGATTGATCCGATCGAGCACCGCTTGCGGCTTCTGCGCCGAGGCGGCATTGTCGAGATAAACGAGCGGCTTGCCATAGACCTGCATCGCAAGGATCGGGAAATCCGCGCGGATGCGATTCACGTCATAGACGCCTGTCGTCGACATGTCGTTCATTGCTTCGGCCCGCGAGATTTCAGCCACACGGCCACCGCTTCCATGAGGGACTCGCGAAGGCCGGCATCCTCGATGCCTTCGATCGCCTCGCCGAGAAACGCCTGGATCAGAAGCGCCTCGGCCTCCGCGTCCGGGATGCCGCGCGCCATCAGATAGAATTTCAGCTCATCGTCGAGCGCGCCGGCGGTCGCGCCATGGCCGCATTGCACGTCGTCGGCGAAGATTTCAAGCTCGGGCTTGCTGTCGGCTTCGGCGCGTTCGGAGAGCAGCAGCGCCCGCGTCATCATTTTGGCGTCGGTCTTTTGCGCCCCAGGGCTCACGATGATACGGCCCTGAAACACGCTATGCGCCTCGTCGTCGAGCACCGCCTTGAACACTTCCCGGCTCTGGCAGCCTTCGGCGATGTGGTTGGCGACCAGCGTCGTATCGGCGTGCTGATGACCGCGGATCAGCGTCGCGCCGCGGATGCCGGCGACCGTGTCCTCGCCGTCGAAACGCAGGAACAGCTGGTTGCGCACCACCGCACCGCCGGCGACGAAGGAGAAAGCGTTGAACCGCGCCTTGCCGCCGATCGCCGCCGCCAAGGTCGAGACATGCAGCGCTTGGGCGCCATCGGCGATCAGCTTGACGTAATCGACATGGGCCTGGTCGCCGGCAAACAATTCCAGCGCGGCATTGACCTGGTAGTCGCTGCCGGCTGGGCCCTCATGGCTCTCGATCAGCATGGCGCGCGCGCTTGGCTCGACGATGAGCAGCGAGCGCACGAAAGAGGCCGACGGCTTTGCCGACGACACAAAGACAAGATGCAAGGGCCGCTTGATCACCGCACCGGCGGCAACGCGGATGACGGCACCGTCGCCCATCAGCGCGGTGTTCAACGCCACGGCTGCATCGTCGGCCGGCGCGAGCTTGCCGAGATAACGCGTCAATGCCGGATCACCGGCCGTCAGAGCATCGGCGAGCGAGCCGACGCTCAAGCCTTCTTCCAGCTTCGTCGTGTCCGACAGTTCCGGAACAAATGCGCCGTCGACAAAGACCAGACGCCGGGCTTCGAGATCGCCTGCGAGTGCGCCGGCGGTCCTCGCCAGCACCTTGGCGGCGGCATCCGGCGGGGCAGCAAGCGGCTTGGCGTCGCGCATCAACGCACGCAGATCGGTATACTTCCACTCCTCGATACGGCGATGCGGCAGGCCGGACTTGGCGAACGCGTCGAAGGCCGCCTCGCGCTGCGCCGCGACGGCCTTGCCGCCCGGCAGCTTGGCGCGCGCCTGCGCAAAGGTTTGCGCCAGTCCCGTTTCGGCCGCGGTCTTCATCGTGGTCACATCAGCGCTCACACCGCAGCCTCTTCCTGATATTCGGCATAGCCGCGCGCCTCGAGCTCGAGCGCGAGTTCCTTGCCCCCGGTGCGCACGATGCGGCCGGCCGACAGCACATGCACCACGTCGGGCACGATGTAATTGAGAAGCCGCTGGTAATGCGTAATGACCACGAAAGAACGGCCCGGCCCGCGCAGCCGGTTGACGCCGTCGGCAGCGATCTTCAGCGCATCGATGTCGAGACCGGAATCGGTTTCGTCGAGGATCGCAAGCTTCGGCTCGAGCAGCGCCATCTGCAGCACTTCATTTCGCTTCTTCTCGCCGCCGGAAAAACCGACATTGACGCCGCGCCGCAGCATCTCCTGATCGATGCCGAGCTTGCCGGCAGCGTCGCGCACGGTCTTCAGGAATTGAGGCGTCGATAGTTCCGCTTCACCACGCTTCTTGCGCTGGGCGTTGAGCGCCGTGCGCAGGAACGTCATCGTCGCCACGCCGGGGATTTCGAGCGGATATTGGAAAGCGAGAAACATGCCGGCCGCGGCCCGCTCGTCGGGCGACATGTCGAACAGGTTCCGGCCGTTGAACAGCACTTCGCCCTGCGTCGGCTCGTAATCGGCCTTGCCGGCGAGCACATAAGCCAGCGTCGACTTGCCGGAACCGTTCGGGCCCATGATCGCGTGCACTTCGCCCGCATTCACGGAAAGGTCGAGGCCTTTCAAAATTTCCTTGCCGTCGATTGCGACGTGCAGATTTTTCACTTCAAGCAGTGCCATCCAAAACAAGCTCCAGACTCTCCGCCTTGCGGCAACGTTTATCGATCACCCCAGCGCCAGCGCCATTCACCGTCGGTCTTGCGGCGGCTGATCTCGACGAGCACGAGGACCGCGGCAAAATCGACGGCGACCGCGAGCCAGAATACCGCGTCGAGCGCGCTACGGGTCATCACGGTCGAGGTGGCCGCGACAATGACGGCCACGGTCGCAAACGTCAGCACCCAGCCCTGCCAGGTGACCGGCGTCGCGCCGTAACCATTTCGCTTCGGCCTGAACCAGTATGTGGACATGGCACATCCACCCGTTCAGCCCACGCTGCCTTCGAGCGAGACCGAAATCAGCTTCTGCGCCTCGACCGCGAATTCCATGGGCAATTGCTGCAGCACGTCCCGAACGAAGCCGTTGACGACGAGCGCCGTTGCCTCCTCCGCCGACAGGCCGCGCTGCATGCAATAGAACAGCATCTCTTCAGAAATCTTCGACGTGGTCGCCTCATGCTCGAATGTCGTCGAGGAATTCTTTGCCTCGATGTAAGGCACGGTATGCGCGCCGCAGGTGTCGCCGATCAGAAGCGAGTCGCAATTCGTGAAATTGCGCGCACCCGAAGCACGGCGGTGCGCGGTGACGAGTCCGCGATAGGTATTGTTGGAATGACCGGCGGCGATGCCCTTAGAGATGATGCGGCTCGTCGTGTTCTTGCCGAGGTGCAGCATCTTGGTGCCGGAATCGACCTGCTGATAGCCGTTCGAGATAGCGATCGAATAGAATTCGCCGCGTGAATTGTCGCCGCGCAGAATGCAGCTCGGATATTTCCAGGTGATCGCCGAGCCGGTTTCCAATTGCGTCCAGGAAATCTTGGCGTTCTTGCCGCGGCAATCGCCGCGCTTGGTGACGAAATTGAAGACGCCGCCTTTGCCGTTGGCGTCGCCGGGATACCAGTTCTGGATGGTCGAGTATTTGATCTCGGCGTCGTCGAGCGCGATCAGCTCGACGACCGCGGCGTGAAGCTGGTTCTCGTCGCGCACCGGCGCGGTGCAGCCTTCGAGATAGCTCACATAGGAGCCCTTGTCGGCGATGATCAGCGTGCGTTCGAACTGGCCGGTATTGCGCTCATTGATGCGAAAGTAAGTCGACAGCTCCATCGGGCAGCGCACGCCCGGCGGCACATAGACGAACGAGCCGTCGGAGAACACCGCGGAATTCAGCGTGGCGAAGAAATTGTCGCTGACCGGCACCACCGAGCCGAGATATTTCTTCACCAGATCCGGATGCTCCTGGATCGCTTCCGAGATCGGCATGAACAGCACGCCGGCCTTGGCGAGCTCCGCCTTGAAGGTGGTGGCGACCGAAACCGAGTCGAACACGGCATCGACCGCAACCCTGCCGTAGCCGTTGCCACCTTCACGGCCCTCGCCGTCGAGGCCCTCGTCTTGGGCCGTCAGATTATTTGTCGTCTCGCCTTCCGGCTTCTGGATGCCAAGCAGCGCCTCGCGCTCGCGCAACGGAATGCCGAGCTTTTCGTAGGTGCGCAGAATTTCCGGGTCGATCTCGTCGAGCGACTGCGGCGCCCTCTTCGGCGCCGAGTAGTAATAGATGCTCTGATAGTCGATCGGGCCGTAATCGACCTTGGCCCATTTCGGCTCGCGCATGGTGAGCCAGCGCTTATAGGCGTCGAGCCGCCACGCTAGCATCCATTCCGGCTCGTTCTTCTTGGCCGAGATGAAACGGACGGTGTCCTCGGAAAGACCCTTGGGGGCCTTCTCCGATTCAATCAGCGTCTCGAAGCCATACTTGTACTGGTCAACGTCAATGCGCCGGACCTGGTCGACGGTCTCTTGCACTGCCGGCATTCGTCCCTCCGCTCACGGGTTCAAGGCCCGCGGGTTGGATTAAGTCGGTTATGGTCAGGTGTGCTTCGTTCCGCTCACCACCATCTTGAGTTGCAGCGTTTGAATCGTTCAAACCACCGCGAAATCAGTCAGTCGTACAGCCGGTTAGACTGCCCGTCAGGCAGCGATGCCCGACTGCCCCTTAGATAATGCAGTTGCGAGCTTTCTCCAAGCGTTGTGCAGTCTATCGATGTCGGTTTCGGTCGTTTCCCAGCCCAGGCTCAGGCGCACCGCTCCGCGCGTGAGCGCCGGAGAAACCTCCATAGCGGCAAGGACATGGGAGGGCTGGACCTTGCCCGAGGAACAGGCGGAGCCCGAGGAGACGGCAATGCCTTCGAGGTCGAAGGCAATCACGGCGGTCTCGGCCTTCATGCCTTCGAGGGCAAAAAGCGTCGTATTGGGCAGTCTTGGCGCCTCCCGGCCGAAAATCACCGATTGTGGGGCGATCGCCTCCAGGCCCGCTTCGAGCCGGTTCCGCAAGCTCAGCATGCGGACGGCCTCGGCCTCGCCCTGCCGCCGCGCTGCGGCTGCGGCTGCGCCAAAGGCCGCGATGCCCGCGACGTTCTCTGTTCCGGCGCGCAGACCGCGCTCCTGGCCGCCGCCGCGGATGAGCGGATCGTTCAGATGCAGGTCTTCGCGCGCCCGAATGAGCGCGCCTACGCCCTTGAGCCCACCGATCTTGTGTGCTGACAGCGTCAGAAGATCGGCCCCCAAGGCGGTGATATCGCAAGGAATGCGGCCGGCGGCCTGCACTGCATCGACGTGCAGCAGTCCGCCCGCGGCGTGAACGATGTGCGCAGCTTCAGCAACCGGTTGAACCACCCCGGTCTCGTTGTTGGCGAGCATCAAGGACACCAGGGAACGCTTTGAATTTGCCGGCGCCCTTGCCAGGGCTTCATTCAAGGCATTGAGGTTGAGCCGTCCCTCGGCATCGACCGGAATATCTTCAATCGCATCTTTGGCAAAGCGGCCGCCGGCCCGCACCGAGGCGTGCTCGATCGCCGACATGAACAAGCGACCACGCGGCTCCTTATCCGCGCCGATCTCCCAGGCCGCCGACAGCGCCAGCACATTGGCTTCCGTGCCGCTCGAGGTGAAGAATACGTCGGAGGCGCGCGCGCCGACCAAAGCTGCGACCTCGGTCCGCGCATCTTCGATCACCCGCCGCGCCGCGCGTCCCTCGGCATGAACCGACGAAGGGTTCCCCATCAGCGGCAGCACAGCCTCGACGGCATGCGCGGCCTCGGGGCGCAGCGGCGCCGTCGCGTTCCAGTCGAAATAGCTGCGCTCTGCCATGGTCTGTTCCAGCAAAAGCTGTGACGCAAGGAGCCTGATCGGGCCCGGCTCCCGCTTTTAGCGCCGGTTTCCGCGTGTTTTCACGGCGCGATGCCGTCGTAATGCTTGCTTTTTGGCCCCTGCCTCGTGCTAGAAGTCGCGACCTTCAAGATTTCGCCGCTCAAATGCACGCCGCCGGTACCAAAAAATCAAAGCGCTATTAAGTAGTTACGTGCGGCTTCTGATGTCGTCAAGCAAGCTGGAATCACAGCGTTAAAGCGCCAGATCCGATCGAGGTTTCGAAAAATGCCCGAGGTCATCTTCACAGGGCCCGCCGGCCGTATCGAAGGCCGTTATCACCCCGCGCGGCAGAAGAACGCGCCGATCGGCATCGTGTTGCACCCGCATCCGCAATTCGGCGGCACGATGAATCACCAGATCGTCTACCAGATCTATTACGCCTTCGTGCATCGCGGCTTCTCGGCACTGCGCTTCAATTTCCGCGGCGTCGGACGGAGCCAAGGCGGTTTCGATCACGGCATCGGCGAATTGTCGGATGCCGCCTCCGCGCTCGATTGGGTGCAGTCCGTCAACACCGAGGCGCGCGCCTGCTGGATCGCAGGCTTCTCGTTCGGCGCCTGGATCGGCATGCAGCTTCTGATGCGCCGGCCGGAAATCGAAGGCTTCATCTCGATCGCGCCGCCGGCCAACCTCTACGATTTTTCCTTCCTCGCGCCCTGCCCGTCTTCCGGACTGATCATTCATGGCGACAAGGACGCCGTGGTGCCGCATCGCGACGTCACCACCTTGGTCGAGAAACTGAAGACGCAAAAAGGCATCGTGATCGAGCAGAAGGTCGTTCCCGGGGCCAACCATTTCTTCGACGGCAAGGTCGAGCCGCTGATGACCTCGATCGGCGCCTATCTCGACAAGCGCCTCGGTCGCACCGGAAAAACGCCGACGGCGGCGTGAGGCGGTCGATGCCCACGCGCCGGCAGGTCACAGCCGGACTTACGGCAAGCGCTTTTGGCGCGGGTTTCTCGCTGCCCGAATCAGCAGCGGCTTTTGCCCCGTCGCTGCAGAAGGATTTGGCTGCGATCGAAGCGCAAAGCGGCGGACGGCTCGGTGTCGCGGTGCTGGATACGGCCTCGCTGGCGCGCGCCGACTATCGCGGCAATGAACGATTTCCGCTGTGCAGCACTTTCAAGGTGCTCGCCGTCTCGGCGGTGCTTAAGCGCGTCGAAGCCGGCCGCGAGCATCTCGACCGCCGCTTCGCGATCAAGCATTCCGATCTCGTCGCCTATTCGCCGGTGCTCAAGGACCGCATCGGCGACACCATGACGCTTGGCGATCTTTGCGCCGCGGCGATGACCGAGAGCGATAATACCGCAGCCGATCTTGTCTTGAAGAGCCTCGGCGGTCCGGCCGCTGTCACCGCCTATGCGCGCACGATCGGCGACACCACGACGCATCTCGACAACAGCGAGCCGCTGCTCAACCGCGCCAAACCATTTGGGCTGTCGCGCAGCGACACGACAAGCCCGTCGGCCATGGTGAATGACCTGCAAACGCTGGTTCTGGGCAACGCGCTGACGCCGAGTTCACGCGATCAATTGAAGGCTTGGCTGCTCGCCTGCAAGACCGGCGACAAGCGGCTGCGTGCCGGACTTCCCGATGGCTGGCAGTGCGGCGACAAGACCGGCTCCGACGAAAGCCGCGGCAGCACCAACGATATCGGCGTGCTGTGGCCGCCGCAGCGTCCGCCGGTGATCGTTGCCGCCTATCTCACCCAGACCAAGGCGAAATACGAAGATCGAGAAGCCGCACTTGCCAACGTGGCACGGGCCGTTGTGGCGACATTACCGGGATAGCCGCGCGACCCTGAGGCATTGGCGCGCTTGCAATCTCCGCGGGCCGACCGTTCAATGAGCCTCATAATTCATAACAAGAAGCCGAAGTGAGCCTTCAGAGGGAGAACGTCATGCGTATAACGCGTCGGAATGCCGTCCGCCTGCCGCTCGCGGCCGCCGGTTTGGGTTTGACCGGTTTAGGTTTCGCGACGTCGCGCGCCGAGGCCCAGACTGCCGCGCCTGAGACCCTCAAGATCGGCCTGGTGCTGCCCATGACCGGCGTGCAGGGCGCGGTCGGCCGCGAAGTGTCCGATGCCGCCAAGCTCTACATGGCGCAGCACGGCGATACGGTCGCCGGCAAAAAGATCGCGCTGATCGTGAGGGACGATCAGAGCGTGCCGGACAACGCCAAACGGCTCACCCAGGAACTGATCGTCAACGACAAGGTCAGCTTCCTCGGCGCCGGGCTGACGCCAAGCGCCATGTCGATGGCGCCCTTGGCCACCGAGGCCAAAATTCCCACGGTTGTTATGGTGTCCGGCACGTCCGTGGTCACCGAGCGTTCGCCCTACTATGTGCGCACGAGCTTCACGCTCGGCCAGCAATCCGGCATCATCGCCAATTGGGCGATCAAGAACGGCAGCAAGAAAGCGGTGTCCGTGTTATCCGACTGGGCGCCGGGCGCCGAGGCCGGCAAAGTCTTCGCCGACAATTTCACCAAAGGCGGCGGGCAAATTCTTGATACGCTCAAAGTGCCGCTCGCCAATCCGGATTTCTCGCCGTTCCTGCAGCGCGCCCACGACCTGCAGCCCGACACCTTGTTCGTCTTCGTGCCCGCCGGCCAGGCCGGCACTTTTGCGCGGCAATTCGCCGAGCGCGGCCTCGACAACTCCGGCATCAAGCTGATCGGCCCGGGCGACATCGTCGACGACGACGATCTGCCCTCGACCGGCGACGCACTGCTGGGCGTCGTCACCGCCGGCATCTATTCGGCTGCGCATCCGTCGCAGCTCAACAAGAACTATGCCGCGGCCTATCACAAGGCGACCGGCCACCGCGCCAATTTCATCTCGGTCGGCGGCTATGACGGGATGAACCTGATCTATCAGGCGCTGAAAAAGACCGGCGGCAATACCGATGCGGACACCGTCATTGGCGCCATGAAGGGCATGACCTGGGAGAGCCCGCGCGGCACGATCTCGATCGATCCGCGCACCCGCGACATCGTGCAGAACGTCTATATCCGCAAGGTGCAGAAGGTCGACGGCCAGCCCTGGGCGATCGAATTCGAGACGTTCCCTGCGGTGAAGGATCCGTTGAAGGAAGCGACCAACTAAGGCTCAGCGCGGCGAAACGATCGGCGCGTCGCTCGCTTGTGCTCCTTACTCGCGCTCTTCACCTGCGTCGCTCATTTGCCGCGCGGCCGACTTCTCTGCGCCACGGCAAGTGTGTAGCCTTGCTGCAAGACCGGGGTAGCGAAAATCCTGCGGGGGCAAGGCTATGACAGTCACCCGTCGAAGATTCCTGCATCTGGCAGCGGGCGCGGGCGCATTCGAAGCGGCGTTGCGAAAGGCGCATGCGGAAACTTATCCGGCGCGTCCGGCGCGCATTATCTCCGGCTTTCCGCCCGGCGGCATCAGCGACACCTATGCGCGGCTGGTCGGGCAATATCTGTCCGAACACCTCGGCCAGCAGTTCATCGTCGAGAATCGGCCGGGCGCCGGCGGCAATCTCGCAGCGGAAACGGTGGCGAAGTCTGAGCCCGACGGCTACACGCTCCTGTTGACGACATCGGCCGACGCCTGGAACGCAACCCTCTATAAGAACCTCAACTACAATTACGTCGGCGATTTCACTCCGATCGCGACCGTGTCGCGCGGCGCCGGCATTCTGGTCGTGCACCCCTCGCTGCCGGACAAGACAATCGGCGAATTCATCGCCGATGCCAAGGCGCATCCGGGCAAGATGTCCGTCGCCTCGGCCGGCGTCGGCAGCGCGCCCTACATGTTCTGGGAATTGTTTCGGAGCATGTCCGGCGTCGATATGCTGCACGTACCCTATCACGGAGCCGGGCCTGCGGTGGTCGATCTGCTCGCCGGTCAGGTGCAATCCTATTTCGGCTCATTCGCATCTTCGATCGAATATGTCAGAGCGGGCCGGCTGCGCGCGCTCGCCGTCACCGGCGTCACCCGCGCTGCCGTCCTCCCCGACGTTCCGGCACTGGACGAGGTCCTGCCGGGCTACGAGGCGAGCATCTATGTCGGCATCAGCGCGCCGCGCGGCACGCCTGCCGGCATCGTCAACACGCTGAGCCGATCGATCAATCAAGCGCTGACCGATCCGGCCATCAAAAAACGGATTGCCGATCTCGGCGATGCGCTGCTCGCCACCTCGCCGCCGGAATTCGCCAAGCTCGTCGCCGCCGAAACCGACAAATGGCGCAAGGTGATCGTCGCGGCGAATATCAAGGCGGATTAAGAAGCCGCGTCGTGGCTGGACGCAGCCGCTCGAAACGGCGTGGCTCCGCTGGCCTGTGTTCCGGACGTCCAGGTCTCAACTCAGTCAGGTCTCAACTCAGTCAGGTCTCAACTCAGTCAGGTCTCAACTCAAATGCGGTCCCGGCCCGCCGCCGGCCGCCTCCAACACGGCGGCGCGCCATTCACGCTTGACCGGCAGGATCGGCGGCATCGGCGCGGTATCAGGCGCTTCGGTCGGGGCGGCGACAGAATCGACCTGCTCGGTCTTGGCGCCCGCGCGCATGAACAGATTGTAGATCGTCCACTGCACGCGATGGCGCGGACCGGAGAGCGGAAAACGACCCGCGATCGAAGGCCGGGAATAGAAGGCCTCATAGGCTCCGACCTGACCGCGGCGCAGCTCTTCGCCTGACATCTGTGCCGGCGAAAACACCACCCGGCCCTGGTCGTATTTGGTCCAGTCGAACGAGACGATGCGGTTTGCCTTCTTCAATTCGTACCAGGTCAGCGTGCCGGGATAGGGCGTGAGCACCGAATAGGCACAAGCGTCGTATTTGGCCGCGCGGTTGAACCGCACCGTCTCCTCGAACACGGACGTTTCGTCGCCGTCGAAGCCGAACATGAAGAGGCCGAACACGATGATGCCGTAGGAATGGATCTTCTCCACCAAGGCGGCAAAAGTCTCGGGCCGGTTGACATGTTTATGCACGCTTTTGAGCGTCGAACGCGAAATCGACTCGAAGCCAATGCTCATCATCGTACAGCCGCTTGCGGCGGCAAGTTCGAGCATCGCGTCGTCATTTGCGAGTTTCGAGGTCACGCCGGCCTGCCATTGAAAGCCGCGGCCCTTGAGCGCGCGCATGACCTCCTTCGGCCGATCCGGCGTGCCGAAGAAATCGGCGTCATTGATGGAGACGATGCGCGAGCCGCAGTTCTCCATCTCGCGCACCACTTCGTCGACCGGGCGATAACGGAATTTCAGCCCGTTCATCAGCGGCTCGGAGCAGAAGGTACAGCCTTGATGACAGCCCCGCGAGGTCTGCACGAAGGTCTTGTTCACATAACGATGCTTTTTCAGAAGATCGTAGCGCGGCATCGGCACGCCGACCATGGAATGCAGCACGTCGGACTTGTAAGTGCCGCGCATTGCGCCGTCTTCGAGATCGTCGAGCAGCTTGCCGATGACGAGTTCCGCCTCGCCGATAACGACGGCGTCGCAATGCTTGAGCGCCTCCTGTGGCATGAAGCTCGCGTGCACGCCACCCATGACGACGGGTACGCCTTGCGCGCGGAAGCGGTCGGCGATCTCGTAGCCGCGATTGACATAGCTGGTCATCGCAGAAATGCCGACCAGATCGGCCTTCAGATCGAAATCGACCGTCTCGATATTCTCGTCGGTCAGCACGACCTCGTAGCGGTCGCGGGGAACGCTGGCGGCGACCGCAAGAAGGCCGGCCAAAGGCGAATAGAGCGCCCGGTTGAAATAGAGCGGACGCGTGGTCAGCGAATCCGTCTTTGGATTGATGAGGTGAATGACACGTGTGCGCACCCAATCTCCCCTTCTGCCACGCCTTCTGCCACGTCCTGCGATGTCGGCACCTGGGGGCAAACGGCGCTTGGTGGGAGAAGTTTCGTTCCTCACGCGAAATTTTGCGCGGAACGGCGCGCCGGCGACCAAATTGCGGTGACAAGCCGTAACGTCGTGGCCGGAACGTGCAGACGGCTCAAGGCCTGACCAGCACGCCGCCGGTCAGCGGCTGCGGCACGCCGGTGGTGCCGGGAAAGCTGATCGGCAGGCCGCGCAGACTGCGGATGGCGAGATAGGCGAAGGCCTGCGCCTCCAGTGAATCCACCGACCAGCCGGCGGCGTGCGCTGCCTCGACATGGGCCGGCTCCAGCCGCTCGGCGAGCATGCGCATCAAAGTCGGATTACGTGCACCGCCGCCGGCGACGACCCAGCTTCTCGGCACGCGCGGCAACAACGGCACCACACGCGCCACGGCCGCCGCAGTGAGCGCGGTCAACGTGGCAGCGCCGTCGTCGGTGCCGATGCCATCGACCGTATCGCCGACCCATTCGCGGAAATCGTTGCGGTCGAGCGATTTGGGCAGCGGCAAAGCGAAGAACGGATGCTGCAGCAGCCGCGCGATCATCTCGTAATTGACGCGCCCGGCTGCGGCATGGTGACCATCGATATCGAGCGGCTGGCCGGTTTGCACACGCAGAAAATCGTCAAGCAGCGCATTGCCGGGCCCGGTATCGCAGGCGATCAACTGCTCGCCATCGATGAAGGTCACGTTCGCGACACCGCCGATATTGAGCACGGCGACGGGCGGCTCGCGGTGAAGATTGTGCACCAAGGCCCGATGAAAGACCGGCGCCAGCGGCGCCCCCTGCCCGCCGGCCGCGACATCGGCGGCGCGGAAATCATAGACCACCGGAATGCCGAGCCTCCTGGCCAAGACTGTCCCGTCGCCGATCTGCACCGTGAGCCGGCGTTCCGGCCGGTGCAACAGCGTCTGGCCGTGAAAGCCGACCGCCGCGAGATCGCCGGGCTTAAGCCCGTTGGTGTCGAGGAAGGATTCCACGGCCTGCGCATGCGCCTCGTTCACCAGCTTTTCGGCCTCGGCGACAAGTCCGGGCCGCGCATTGCGGTCGGTCAGATTCGCCGCGGCGGCCGTGGCGCTGCGCAGCAAGGTGCGCTCGTCCTTGGTATAGGGGCGGCAGGCGGTGGCGCCGAAATGCGAAATTTTCTCGCCGTCGGTGTCGATCAGCGCGATATCGACGCCGTCCTGCGAGGTGCCGCTCATCAGCCCGATCGCCAGCACCGACGCGGCGGCGGCCGAGGGCATATCGAATGTCATTTGTTCAGACATTCATGTCTCTTATGGGCGCTCTCTAAATAAGTCCTTTAAACGCCATCGGGGCCATTGGCACCGTTTTGCTAAAGCGCCAGGACCTGTTACACAACCGCGCCTAACTCTTCACCCAAACTCAAGTCATACCCTACGCCCGAAGTCGATGAGCGCCTACAAGTCCGATTTTCTCAATGTCCTCGCCGAGCGGGGCTTCATTCACCAGGTTTCGGAACCCGAAGCCCTGGATGCGCTGGCGCGCTCGTCGATGATCACGGCCTATATCGGCTTCGACTGTACGGCGCCGTCACTGCATGTCGGCTCGCTGTTGCCGATCATGCTGCTCTACTGGCTGCAGCAGACCGGTCACCGGCCGATCCCGCTGATGGGCGGCGGCACGACGCGCGTCGGCGATCCTTCGGGCAAGGACGAGAGCCGCAAGCTCCTCACCGACGACATCATCAACGAAAATCTCAAGAGCATTCGCAAGATCTTCGCCCGCTTTCTGAAATTCGGCGAAACCGGCAATGCGGCCGTTATGGCCAACAATGCCGATTGGCTGAATTCGCTGAACTATATCGATTTCCTGCGCGATATCGGCCGCCACTTCTCGATCAACCGCATGCTCGCCTTCGATTCGGTGAAGCTGCGGCTCGAGCGCGAGCAGGAACTGTCGTTCCTCGAATTCAACTACATGATCCTGCAGGCCTACGATTTCGTCGAGCTGCACAAGCGCTATGGCTGCGTGCTGCAGATGGGCGGCTCCGACCAGTGGGGCAATATCGTCAGCGGCATCGATCTCGGCCGCCGCGTGCGCAACGCGCAATTCTTCGCGCTGACGTCGCCGCTGATCACGACCTCGTCCGGCGCCAAGATGGGCAAGACCGCGGCGGGCGCGGTGTGGCTCAACGCCGATCAGGTGAGCCCGTACGAATATTGGCAATATTGGCGCAACACCGAAGACGCCGACGTTGCCCGCTTCCTCAAACTGTTCACGATCTTGGCGCTGCCGGAGATCGCGCGCCTTGCGGCGCTCAAAGGCGCCGAGATCAACGAGGCCAAGAAAGTGCTCGCCACCGAAGCAACCGCGCTGGTCCACGGCCGTGCTGCGGCAGAAGAGGCCGCCGCGACGGCGCGCAGCACGTTCGAGGAAGGCGTTATTGCGCAGAATCTCCCTACCGTAAACTCGAACGCCATATTGGAGCCGAGCGGACTGGGCGTACTTGCCGCTTTTGTTCAAGCTGAACTCGTTGCATCAAACGGCGAAGCCCGCCGTCAAATCAAGAACGGCGGCCTCAAAGTCAACGACACGACCGTCACTGATGAAAAGATGGTACTGACGGCGAACGACCTGACGCCTGAAGGTGTGATTAAGCTGTCACTGGGCCGAAAACGTCATGTCTTGCTCAAGCCCGTCCAGAACTAGTGACCGGCATTGCTGACGCCGCCGGCACTCGTTTTGTCGTCGAACGAACTCCGCGCACTATCATCGCTGTCCCCAGCCGACCCATAGGGCACGGCGGCCGGGAATTCGAAAACTTTGCGCAACAGGCCGGGCGCCAGCGCCGATAGCGGATTGACGTGCATGATTGGCGCACCCGGCCTGCCGACCACTTCGTAGGTAACGCCCAGCAGGCCTTCCTTGTCGCCGCCCAGGAACAGCCCCACCACCGGAATCTGGCCGAGCAGATTGTTGGCGCCGTAGAGCGGCACCAGGGTGCCGCGCAGATGCACTTCGTCGCGGCTATAATCGATCATGCCGTCGATCGTGCCGCCGAGCACGGGTCCGCGCACCACGCCGTCGCGCAGCGCGAGCCGCGCCTGGCTGCGGGTGAAATCGACCTTCATGCTGGTGAAGTCGATATTGTTGTTGTTGCTGCCGCGCGGCGGCTGCGGGCCGGCCTGCTGCTGCACCGCCTGTTCAAGCTGGGATTCGTCGTGCACCGAGAAGTTTCGCACCGTCATGGTGCCGAGCTGGGTCGGATTGTTCGCCGACGGCGCCTCGATCACGGTCGTCATCTGGCCGCCGTTCATGCGCGAATAGATATCGTTGAAACGGAAAAAGGCCCCGGCATCGGTGGTCTGCATCTCGACCACTTGCCGCGCGACGCCGGGCCGGGCCCGCAGGTCGGCCGTCAAGGTGCCGTTGCGGCCGATCTTGGCACTGAGGCCAAGGCTCCTCACCTCGCCATTGCGGCGCGACATTTTCATTTCGACGCCGCGCAAAGCCTCGCCATTATAGCCGAGAATGGCGCCGAGCTTCATGTCGAGATCGACATCGGGGCTCGCAGCTTTCCCCTGCTGTTGTGTGTTGGCTTGCGTGCCGACCAGAGACTTGATGAAACCGCGGCCGTCATAGGCGTCGCCGCGCAGGACCACGCGGTAGGCGCCGTCCGGCGCCCGATCCACTTTCAGGCTGGTCCGGTCGCCGTCAGAAAAGCCGTAGGAGGGGAAGTTGGCCGATACCAGGTTGCCGGAACCGTCGAGCTCGACGGTGCCTTTGACGCCACCGCCCGCGCCTTCGATCAAGAGATCGTCGACGCGCATCGATTGCGGTTTGGTCGTGAGCGTAAAGGTGGCCCGCGCCGGCTTGCCGGACTGCTTGACCCAGCCCGGCAGGAAGCCGTCGATCTGGGCGGGCGTCAGATCGGCGGTCACGGCAAAGCGTCCGTCGCGGTCGCCGGTGGTGCCGACCTTGCCGGTCAGATCGATCGGGATCGAGCCGGAGATGGTATTGCCCGGATCGAAGGCAAGATTGGCGCGCATCGTTTCATCGAGCATGCCTTGAATATGGACGTCGGCGGCATCGTCGCCGCGCATCTTCCGATATTCGAGGCTTGCCGGCGTGCCGCCGATCTTCACGTCGCCCTTGATCGCGAAACCCTGGTTATTGGCGCTGACTTTGAGCGCGGCCGCCTCGACCTTCTGACCCATGATCATTTTCTCGGCCGAGAAGTTCGTGGCGTCGACGCTGATATTGTAGAGCGTGGTGCCCGGCGGCAGATCGGGGCGCAGCGGCATGGTGAGCGCCACGAGAGCGCTCATCGTGCCGTGCGTCGTCGCCGGATCGAACGGCACGCCGGAGGAGGCGTCGCGCAGCCGATCCATGGCCAGCAGTTCGGCGGCGGCCGGCACCGGGCCGTCGATCTTGAAATGAACATTGGCCGGCGGCTGGCGTGGCGCGGTATCGGGCACTTCGAACAAGCCGGACGACAACACCAGCTTGCGTCCAGACGGCAGATCCGCGGTCGCCTTGTTGACGGCGATCTGCGCGTCGCGCCCGACGATATGCACGGTGAGATCGACATCATGCAAGGCCGGCAGGCCCTGCACCGGGGTGACCACGCAATTGGTGGCGAGCGCATCGACCGTCAGCCCGTCGTCGGGAAGCGGCGGGCCCGAGGCCTTGAGCGTGTTGAGCGGCGCGTTCACCGCGATGACCAGGCGCTCGAGATTGCCGGCGGACAGATGCTCGTTGAACCAGTCGCGCACTTTCGGGGAAACGAAGACCGGCCACAGCCGTTTCAAGGAATCCGCCGGCATGCGCGTCGCGGCGACGCCGGCGGTGAGCCGCAAGTCGCCGCTCGAATAATCGCCGGTGCCCGACAGCGCGATGCCGAGATCGTTGTTACCGAAGTCGCCGCCGTCGACGACGATGCGCTTCTTGAGCGGATCGAATTGGCCGCTCAGCGCAATGCGATTGAGGATCAGCGGATTGCTCGGATCGGCCGCCGAGTTCAACAACACCGTGCCACTGTTGATCCGGAACGTCCACGGGCCGGGTGATTGCGGCGGCGCCTGGACCTCACCCATCAAGGTGAAGCGATTGCCGCCGGACAGGATCTGGAACGGCACCGACAACAGGCGGGTTTGCGCATCCCAATTGATCTTGAATTCGGCGCGGTCGATGTCGATGCGGCCATCGTCGTCATCGGAATCGCTGATAAAGCCGGCATCCGCCACGATACGTCCGACGAGCGATTGCGGCACGCCGTTCGGACCAATCTCGCCGCGCAGGCTTGCCGACACCGGCAGATTTGCCTGCAGCGTGCCGTCATCGATCCGGGCCGCGAGCAACAAATCGCTGACGGCAACTTGGCGGGCCTCGAAGGCGATGCTGCGATAGCCGTCCCGCGTCGGCTTGATCGACGCAGTCATCGCCCAGGGATGTTCGGCATTATCGGACCCCAACGTCACCACAATGCCGCCGCCGCGCGGACGTTCGAGGCTCAGTGTGATGTTGTGGAAGGTCCGCTTCTTGCCGGTGCGCCGGTCGTCAACGGTGAGGCTGCCGTCTTTGAGACCTAACTCGCGAAGATCGTGACCGTCGAGGCCGGTCTCGCCGATGCCGTCGATCCAGTTCAAAAGCGCGGCGATGGTGTCGCTCGCGGCATGTGAAAGGCCGGACGGCGTCTGGAGCGACAATGGGTTGGTGGCAGGCTGCGCGCCGTTCGGTTTGTCATTTGGTCTATCTTGCAATCTGTCTTGGCGGCCGCCCTGAACCAAGCCGAGCGGGGCTGGAACACTCGGCGCCGAGGCAGTCGCGAGCGGCCGCTTGTCGGCGCCGGAGGCGAAAACCGTCACTTCGCCATTCTGCTCGATGTGGACGGCAAGTTCGGCGCCGACGAGGTTGAGGCTTTCGGCACGCAATTGGCCGCTGAGCAGACCCATTCCTGAGACCCGAATTTCCGCCTTAGGTGCACTCGCAACGACGGTGCCATCGGGATCGCGCACCACGATGTCGCGGACGCGCACGGCCGCGCCGCCGTTCTCGGTGCGTTCGATCTGTGTGCCGCCGACCTCGACGCGCTCGCGGCTGCCGAAATTGTCGGCGATCGCCGACGCAAGCCATGGCGTGAAGGCGTCGAGTTGAATCGGTCCGCTGGACAGACGCCACCACAGTCCGGCCAGGCCGAGGATCAAGATCAGAGCGAGAATGCCGGAGCCGATGCCGACCCGCCGGATCAGCCGGCGATGCCGCATCAGGAGCCGCCGATAAGCAGCGAGATACCGCCCATCGCTAAAGCGCCCGCCGCGATGCGCGGCGGTCAGACTGCCGCGGCGTCGCGGGTGAACGAGCGGTTCCCATTTGGGAACGGCCGCGCTTTGCCTATCTCGATTGGCCATGCCCGCTCGGGCGTCCCCTCGTCCGTGCCGTCGTCGGCCGTGTATGGATGCAGTACGGTCGATGACAAATCGGCCCGCAAGCGGTCGACACCCCAGCTCGCGCGCGTATTCTGGCCGCCGACAATGCCTCTTGGAAAGCGTCGAAAGGAAGGCACATGGTTGAAACCACGGCGGAAACTCCCCAACCCGGAGACAAAGCGCCAACCTTCAGCCTGCCCCGCGACGGCGGCGGAACCATCTCGCTGAAGGACTATGCCGGAAAAAAGCTTGTGCTTTATTTCTATCCGCGCGCCGATACGCCCGGATGCACCAAAGAGGCGATCGAGTTTTCCAAGCTCAAGGCCGCCTTCAGCCGGGCCGGCACTGAGATCCTCGGCGTCTCCGCCGATCCTATCGCCGCTCAGGACAAGTTCAAGGTCAAGCACAAGCTCTCGATCGCGCTTGCTTCGGACGAGAAGCACAAAATGCTTGATGCCTATGGCGTGTGGCAGGAAAAGTCGATGTACGGGCGGAAGTTCCTCGGAGTCGTTCGTGCGACCTTTCTGATTGGTCCCGATCAGCGCATCGCCAAGGTCTGGCCCAAGGTTTCCGTGGCAGGTCACGCCGAGGAGGTGCTGGCGGCCGCCAAGGACCTGTAGCAAGAATCTGCATCACGGCTTCCGAATAGGTCCGGCTGCCTGGTGCGACGTGAGGACGACCTGGCCGTCGGCCTCCTTTGTTACCAAGTGTTTACTGCAGCGAGCAAAATGCCTGCCGGAATTTGCTGATTATTAACCATAACCGGCTGGAATCCCCACCCGACTCGGGTGGGAGCGTCAATGTCGCAGTGGACCGCGTCTCGGCCGCAACTGGCCGCACGACAAAAGCTTTTTTCACAACATACGCCTGCGCAGCACGCCACGCACTACCCCGTGCCGCATGCCGCGCATCAGCACCCGCCGGCAAAACACCCTGCGCCGCAGAAGCAGTCGCCGCGGGACGTGCACGCCGCCTTGAAGCAGCGCGCGGCAAACCTCGCCGTCGCGCGTTCGGCCTACACCTTTGCGCATGGCGGCCGGCAAGTGCGGCTCGGCCCGGTAGCGTTTTGGATTTGTGTCGGCACACTCGTGATCATGGCCGGCTGGTCGATTGCTGCGGCGACCTATCTCACCTTCCGCGACGACGTACTGCGCACCCTGATCGCGCATCAGGCCGAACAGCAATTCGCCTATGAAGACCGCATCGCCGAACTGCGCGCCCAGATCGACCGCACCACCAGCCGGCAATTGCTCGACCAGGAGCAGTTTCAACAGAAGCTTGATGACCTGACCCGGCGCCAATCCATGCTGGAACAGCACGCGACCGCCTTGGGCGCCGTCGGCGATCCGGTCACCACCGGCTCGATCAGACCGATGGCGCCGCCGCCGCGCGGCAACCGCCAGTCCAGCATCGGTGACAGCCTCGGCCGGATCGAAGCTTCGCTCAATCGCGTGGACCAGCGCCAAGCATTGGCGCTGAACCAGATGGAGAACCGCTACGAGAGCAAGGCCTACCTGATGCGCAGCGTGCTCAATGGGCTCGGCATCAAGCTCGCTGCGCCCGCAGCAATCGGTGGCCCGTTCGTTCCGGTGAAGCTCGCCGCCAATGAAAGTTTCGAGCGCTCGCTGATGCGCGTCAATCTGGCGCGCGCCGATGCCGACCGCCTCAGCGCCGCGCTCAACACCGTGCCGGTGCGCAAACCGGTGACCGGCCAGATCGACGAAACATCGCCGTTTGGCATTCGCATGGATCCTTTCGTCCATGAGGCAGCCATGCATACCGGCATCGACTTCCGCGGCGAGATCGGCGAGCCGATCCACGCCACCGCCGCGGGTACCGTGACCATCGCCGGCTGGAGCGGCGGCTACGGCAAGATGGTCGAAATCAATCACGGCAACGGACTTGCCACCCGCTACGGGCATCTGTCGGAGATCGATGTGAACGTCGGCGACAAGATCCGCATCGGCCAAGTGATCGGCAAGCTCGGCTCGACCGGCCGCTCCACCGGCCCGCATTTGCACTACGAGACTCGCGTCAATGGCGAGGCCGTCAATCCGCAGAAATTCCTCGACGCCGGCAACAAGCTGTTCGGCGGCTAGATTGCCCTACTCCACGTCCTCGACATGCGCCGGGCCGGTGCCGAAGGCTTTTTGCGCCAGCGCAGCTTCGGTAAACTGATCGATATCGCCGTCGAGTACGCCGCCGGTGTCGGAGGTCGACACGCCGGTGCGCAGATCCTTCACCATCTGATAGGGCTGCAGCACGTAGGAGCGGATCTGGTGGCCCCAGCCGATATCGGTCTTGGCCGCCTGGTCGGCGGCCGCCTTCTCCTCGCGCTTTTTCAGCTCGGCCTCGTAGAGCTTGGCGCGCAGCATCTGCCAGGCCTGCGCCCGGTTGCGGTGCTGCGAGCGGTCGTTCTGGCAGACCACGACGATATTGGTCGGGATGTGCGTGAGCCGGATCGCCGACTCGGTCTTGTTGACGTGCTGGCCGCCGGCGCCGCCTGAACGCATGGTGTCGACGCGGACATCGGATTCGTTGATGTCGATCTTGATCGTGTCGTCAACCACGGGATAGACCGTGATGCTGGCGAAAGACGTGTGCCGCCGCGCATTGGAATCGAACGGCGAGATGCGCACCAGGCGATGCACGCCGTTCTCGGTCTTGAGCCAGCCATAGGCATTGCGGCCCTTGATCTCGATGGTGGCGGATTTGATGCCGGCTTCTTCGCCCTGGGTCTCTTCGATGAAATCGACCTTGAAACCATGCTGCTCGGCCCAGCGCGTATACATGCGCAGCAGCATCGAGGCCCAGTCCTGGCTCTCGGTGCCGCCGGCGCCGGCATGAACCTCGAGATAAGTGTCGTTGTGATCGGCCTCGCCGGAGAGCAGCGCCTCGAGCTCGCGGCGCGACACTTCGGTCTTCAACCGGCGCAGCGCGTTTTCCGCTTCGCCGATGACTCCCTGATCGCCCTCGGCCTCGCCGAGCTCGATGAAGCCCACCTGATCCTCAAGCTCCTGCTCCATGCGGGCGAGCGCAGTGAGCTGCTCGTCGAGCCCGGTGCGCTCCTGCATCAGCCGGCTCGCACGCTGGGAATCGTTCCAGAGATTGGGGTCTTCGGCCTGCTTGTTCAGCTCGGCCAGCCGGGCGCGCGCTTTGTCGACGTCAAAGATGCCTCCTCAGCAGTCCGAGCGACTGCTTGATGTCGTCGACAATGGCCGTGATTTCCGCGCGCATGATCCAGATGCTGTCCAGGTGCTGGCTGTGAGTGATAGTCAAATAAGGTCATCAGGGGCGCAACACAATTCCTTCTGCGCACCCGTCATTCCTGTCATCCGAATCCCGGCTCAATACAGGCCGCCGGTACCGGTCCGCACCACATTGCCGGCGTCGGGCACCGTCCCCTGCGGCATCGGCGCGCCATTGGCGGTATCGGCGCCGATGACGGAATAGCTGTCGGGCGGCGCGGTGCCGGGCTTGAAGGCTTCGAGGATGGTCCTGGGGTCGCCCGGCGTGGCACGCATGCCGGTGTGGGCATCGACGCGGATCAGCTTGATGCCTGGCGGCACGGTGAAGGGAATCGGCGGCTTGTCGGCAAGTGCGATCTTGAGAAAATCGCGCACGACCGGAGCGGCAAGACCGCCGCCCGTGGCGTTACGGCCGAGATTTCGCGGCTTGTCATAGCCAATATAGACGCCACAGACAACGTCGGGCGAAAAGCCGACGAACCAGACGTCCCTCGAATCATTGGTGGTGCCGGTCTTGCCGGCGATCGGCTTGCCGACTTCGCGCACCACGGTCGCGGTGCCGCGCTGGACCACGCCTTCCATCAGCGAGGTGATCTGGTACGCGGTCATGGGATCGATCACCTGCTCGCGCTTGTCGACGAGCGTCGGCTCGGTATTCCAATCCTTCGAGTCACAGCCAATGCATTCACGCTGATCGTGCTTGTAGATGGTGTGACCATAGCGGTCCTGGATGCGGTCGATCAGGGTCGGAATCACGCGCCGGCCGCCATTGTCGAACATCGAATAGGCGGTGACCATGCGCATCACAGTCGTCTCGCCGGCGCCCAGCGCATAAGACAGGTAAGGCGGCAATTCGTCATAGACGCCGAACCGCTTGGCATATTCGGCGATCAGCGGCATGCCGATGTCCTGCGCCAACCGCACCGTCATGACGTTGCGCGAATGTTCGAGACCGAAGCGCAGGGTCGATGGGCCGTAGAACTTGCCGCCGTAATTTTCCGGGCGCCAGATGCCGCCGCCCTGCCCCATGTCGATTTCGATCGGCGCATCCATGACGATGGTGGAGGGCGTGTAGCCGTTGTCGAGCGCCGCGGCATAAACAATCGGCTTGAACGATGAACCCGGCTGCCGCAATGCCTGGGTCGCGCGGTTGAACTGGCTTTGGTCGAAGGAGAAGCCGCCGACCATGGCAAGCACGCGGCCGGTATGCGGGTCCATCACCACCATGGCGCCGGAAACTTCCGGCACCTGGCGCAGCCGGTATTGGCCCTGCTGCTGCATCGGCTCGACATAGATCACGTCGCCCGGCGACAGGACCTGGGTGACTTTCTGGATCGGCCGGCCGGCCTCCCGGCCGCTCGCGGCCTTCGCCCATTTGACGCCTTCGAGCGGGATCAGACCGATCTCGCGGTCCTTGACCACGGCACCGGAGGGATCGCGCGCCGGCTGCAATCCGATACGCGCCGATTGATCGTCGGTCTGGAGCACCACGGCCATCCGCCATGGGGCGATATCATCGAGCGATTTGACTTCGGCAAGCTTCACGCCCCAATCGCCGCTGATGTCGATTGTCGTGATCGCGCCGCGATAGCCTTTGCCCTCATCGTAGTTGACCAGCCCATTGACCATGGTCTGGCGGGCCGCGAACTGGAGCTTCGGATCGAGCGTGGTGCGGACCGAGAGCCCGCCCTCATAGAGCTTCTTCTCACCGTAATTGTCGTAGAGATAACGCCGCACTTCCTCGGCGAAATATTCGGCGGCAAAGATATGCGCGCCGGTCGGCCGCACCGTCACGTTGAGCGGCGCTTTCTTCGCCTCATCGGCGGCTTGCTGCGTGATGTAGCCATCTTCCGCCATGCGATCGATCACGTAATTGCGGCGCTCGACCGCCGCGTCATGACGGCGGAACGGATTGTAATTGTTCGGCCCCTTGGGCAGCGCGGCGAGATAGGCGGCTTCCGGAATGGTCAGCTCGTGCACCGATTTGTCGAAATACAGGAGCGAAGCCGCCGCCACGCCATAGGCGCCGAAGCCAAGATAGATTTCGTTGAGATAGAGTTCGAGAATCTTCTGCTTCGAATAGGTGCGCTCGATGCGCAGCGCCAGCAGCGCTTCCTTGATCTTGCGCTCGAACGACACTTCGTTGGTCAGAAGGAAGTTCTTGGCCACCTGCTGCGTGATGGTGGAAGCGCCCTGCGGATGGCCGCCGCGGCCATAGTTCTCGATATAGAGCATGCCGGCGCGTGCGATGCCTTGGAAGTCGATGCCGGGATGCTGATAGAAATTCTTGTCTTCGGCAGCGACGAAGGCATTGGTGACAAGCTTCGGAATGGCCTGGATCGGCAGGTAAAGCCGGCGCTCCTTGGCGTATTCGGCAAGCAGTGAACCGTCCGCGGCATGCACCCGCGTCATCACCGGCGGTTCATAGTCCTTAAGCTGCGAATAGTCCGGCAAGTCCTTGGAGTAATGCCACAACAGGCCCGCGACGCCAGCGACCCCGGCAATGAACAGGACCGTACCAGCCGCAAACAGAAAGCCCAGAAAGCGCAGCAGCAGTTTCACCGCGACCCCAATTTGCAAATGGCCAGTTGTTCGGCGACTTTTTCGTCAGAGACGACGGACTTCATCAAAAGTGCTCCGCTAGGCTCCAACCGGAGCACCGCCCGAAACCTATTTGACCGGAACGATTCGACACGCCCTCGCGTATCGGCCCAGTGTGCCAGTATTGGCCCGAACCTGCCAGAGTCCCCCTTCGATCATGGCGTTGGTCGCTTGGTTTTTTGTTCAAACTGAGGCCGTTGAGGCACATAGTTGCGAGGTTGGGCGCGCATCGGGGTACCATGCGACATTGCGCGGGACCGCGGTTCCAGGCCCGCTCGCCGGGTGCGCTCGCCAGATCCACCCGCCCGCACCAGCCCGTTCCTTTAATCGGCTCCGCGGATGCGGCCGCCGGCCACATGGGTCGAAAAGTAGCCGTCGATTGCACGCGCGATGCTGTCGGCAGCTCGGTCGCGCCACGCGTCGGACATCAGCGACTGCAGGTCCTGCTTGTTCGACACATAGCCCAATTCGACGAGCACCGAAGGCACATCGGGCGCGCGCAGCACACGAAAGCCCGCGGATTTGATCGGCTCCTTGTGCAGCCGGATCGTGTCCTTCATGTCGCTCACGAGCTTGTGGGCAAACTGAACCGAAAACGTCTTGGTCTCGCGCTGCGCCAGATCGATCAAGATTCCGGCGACGTCGTCGGGCTCCGACTTCAGGTCGACACCGGCAATGACATCGGCCCGGTTCTCTTCCTCGGCGAGCCGCGCGGCCTCCGGGTCGGTTGCAGTCTCCGACAGCGTATAGACTGTCGCACCCTGGGCATCGCCTTCCTTGCGCGGCAAAGAGTCGGCATGGATCGACACGAACAAAGCGGCGCCGGCATTGCGCGCAATACGCACCCGATCGGCCAGCGGGACGAACGTATCGTCGTCGCGCGTCAATAACACGCGGTATTTGCCGAACTTCTCGATCCGATCGCGCAGACGCTTGGCGACGTCGAGCACGATATCCTTTTCCTCCTCGCCTGTCGGTGCCCTGGTTCCGGTGTCGATGCCGCCATGGCCGGGATCGAGCACGACCAAGGGACGCGGGTCTCCGGGACTTGTTTGCGGCGCTGCCGCCGATGGCGGAGTTTCGGTGCGGGCAAGTTTTTCGTCCTGCTTCTCTTGCTGGGCAATCTTGCGCAGGAAGCTTTCGCGGTCGGTGGCGACCAGATCCAGCACGAGCCGCGCCGGCGCGCCGTCGGCGGCGTCGACCACGAAGGCCTTGTCGACCCGCACCGGCCTGGTCAGGTCGAGCACCACGCGGGAACCGCCGGCCATCACCAGACCGTAGCGGAAGGTCTTGATCAAACCTCGCCCGCTTTCTCCGGTGTTCGGCGGGAGCTGAAACCGCACCTGAGGAATATCGATGACGACGCGGTAGGGATCGGCCAGCGTGAAGACATGGAAATCGATCCTGCGATCGAGGTCCATGATAAAGCGGGTCTGCGACTCATCGCCACCAATCCGAGCGTCGGTCGCAACGGGAAACGAGTCGGCCGGCGGCAGGCTTGCTGTTCCGTCGGCGGCGGCAGCAGCGCCTGCGACGAGACACAGACTGAGAAGCGCCCAGCCGGCGGCCCGGACAGCCATCGGTTTCCACCCCATTCTGGCCCTCAAACTCCTTAGGCCGGCACGGTTAACCCGAACTTAAGGCTTTAATTGAGTTCTGGCCGCAAGGCGCATGCAAAAACGCGGCAATTCACCACCCCCGCCGCCAACCAGGCCAAATCCCACAGATGACTTGCCAATTCCCCTTCGAGGGCCTTAGAAAGAAGATGCTGACGGTGAAAGGTTCCGGTTGTGTCGCGTTAGGGCATCCGGTTACGTCCGCCGAGAATTGGCTCCTGGAGGAAGATGACCGGAGCATGGCGGACGGCGGGTTTGGAACCGCTCCGGCGCTGCTGCTGCTACAGCCATTGGCGCAAACGGCCACTGGTTGCGTGAGGCGGCGGCGCCACGAAAGCGGAACGAACGGGCGACGCCGATACCCTCGAATTTTGAGGACAGCTGGAATCTCGAGTGTGACGCCTAGCCGGGAGTTCGAGCGCCAGGAGCGCAAGTGCCTCCGACCATGGCGTGACGCCGTCAGCGCCTAGCGGAATTGCGGCAGCGCCCGATGCTGTCGCCTCATCGCGGTTTGGAGTTCATGTCCGAGGCGCAGGTTCAGGTCCAACCGACGTGGCACGGTAGCGTACAAACGCTCGCCGGCACGCTGGATTTCAAGCGGACCTTGCCCGCCTCACGGCAGTTCCGATCCGTCCCATTCACCGACAATCGGGCCAGCGCCCTGCTCCCAAGCCGATTTCCACATTACGGCGCGGAGCGAGCGGGCATGCCGGCTCTCGTGAGATTTGCCAATGGCCAACAAAATGCTCATCGACGCGACCCATCCCGAGGAGACCCGGGTGGTCGTCTTGCGCGGCAATCGCGTCGAAGAATTCGACTTTGAATCCGCGCAACGCAAGCAACTCAGGGGTAACATCTATCTGGCGAAAGTGACGCGCGTTGAGCCGTCACTGCAGGCCGCCTTCGTCGATTACGGCGGCAATCGCCATGGCTTCCTGGCGTTCAGCGAAATCCATCCGGATTATTATCAAATTCCGGTCGCCGACCGCGAAGCCCTGATTGCCGAGGAAGAGCGCGCCGCGCGCGCCGCCGAAGACGAGGCCGAGCGCCGTTCGCGCCGGCATCGCCAACATCGGGCCTCACGCCGCGACGAGACGGTGCACGGCGACGTCGGCGAAGCGCACGAGGCATCCGCGGAAGACGGCTCGGAACAAGCGCACGGCGAGAGCGAGACGCCAGAAACCGAGGCGCTCGACGACCATACCCTTGCGCATGGCGGCGCCGAAGACGCGCCTCACGATCTTGATGCTGCGGAGCCGGCCTACGCCGCCGCCGAGCTGCTGCCGGAAGTCGCGCTGAGCCCGGCCGACGATACCGCCGAGCCGAACGATGAAACCGAAGGGCAGCTTGAAGTTCTCGCCGAAACCGAGACGAGCGACGAGGAGCCGGATGCCGACGACAGCGAGGCCGAGGATGCCGAGGCCGAAGCGGACGCCGACGAGCCTGCGCATGAAAATGCGGCCGAGGCTGCGAGTGCGCCGAGCAGCGAAAACGGCGAAGGCTCGAGCATCGTCGAAGTCCATGAGGAGAACGGCGAGGACGCCGCGGAGGAGGTCGTCGAATCGGTCGGCGGCGCCGACGCGCTCGAAGAGGTTCCGGATCGGGCGCCGCGCTATCGCCGCCAGTACAAGATCCAGGAGGTGATCAAGCGGCGTCAAGTCATGCTGGTGCAAGTGGTCAAGGAAGAGCGCGGCAACAAAGGCGCGGCGCTGACCACTTATCTCTCGCTCGCCGGCCGCTATTCGGTGCTGATGCCCAATACCGCCCGCGGCGGCGGCATCAGCCGCAAGATCACCAATGCCGAGGACCGCGCGCGGCTCAAGGAAGCCGCCGCCGATCTCGAAGTGCCGGAAGGGATGGGCGTCATCCTGCGCACGGCCGGCGCCAGCCGCACCAAGCTCGAGATCAAGCGTGACTTCGAATACCTGCTGCGCATGTGGGAGACGGTCCGCGACCTGACCTTGAAATCGACCGCGCCGAAGCTGGTCTACGAGGAAGGCTCGCTGGTCAAGCGTTCGCTGCGCGATCTCTACAGCAAGGATATCGACGACGTCATTGTCGCCGGCTCCGAGGCCTATCACGAGGCCAAGGATTTCATGCGCATGCTCATGCCGAGCCATGCCAAGAACGTAAAGGCCTATACCGATACGCAGCCGCTGTTGTCACGCTACGGCGTGGAAAACCAGCTCGACGCCATGTTCTCGCCGGTCGTGCAGCTGCGCTCCGGCGGCTACGTCGTGCTCAACCAGACCGAGGCGCTGGTTTCCATCGACGTCAATTCCGGCCGCGCCACGCGCGAGCATCACATCGAGGATACCGCGCTCAAGACCAACCTCGAGGCGGCCGACGAGATCTCCCGTCAGCTGCGCTTGCGCGATCTGGCTGGCCTGATCGTCATCGACTTCATCGATATGGACGAGAAGCGCAACAATCGCTCGGTGGAGCGACGGTTGAAGGAATGCCTCAAGCATGACCGCGCCCGCATCCAGGTCGGCCGCATTTCGCATTTCGGCCTCCTGGAAATGTCGCGGCAACGCATCCGCACCAGCGTGCTCGAGAGCTCGACCGAGAAATGCCCCTATTGCGGCGGCTCCGGCCATGTCCGCTCGGTCTCCTCGCTGGCGCTGCAAGTGCTGCGCGCGCTTGAGGAACAATTGATGCGGGGCGCCACGCATAATCTCATCGCCCGCACCCGCCCCGACGTCGCGCTTTACGTGCTCAATCAGAAGCGCGCGCACTTGCGCGCCCTCGAGGAGCGCTTCGCGATCACGATCACGATCACGGCCGACGAATCGGTCACCGCCCCGCAGGCCTTCGTCATCGATCGCGGCGAACAGGTGCACTCGCCGGAAGCCGCCAAGGCGCTGGCCGAGCGGACGCAAGTCGATGCCGCGCCGCTCGAAGACGACGACGATCTCGAAGATCTCGTCTTGGCCGAGGACGAAAATGGCGAAGAGGCGAGTTCTCCAGCGGCCGTGCCCGAGCAGGGCGAGGGTGTCGGCCCGCGACGCCGCCGGCGCCGGCGCCGGCGCGGCGGCCGCAATGGCGGCGAGCGGGACTACGCACAGGCGCATGAAAATGAGCCTGCGCATGACGACGAGCCGGGTCATGATCATGCCGACGAGCAGGACCACGACCAGGTTTCAGTGGCCGGACCTGGAGACGAGTTTGCCTCCGATGGCGATCCCGAGGCTGAAGCCGGCGAACAGCCGGGCGAGTTTGCCGCGGAGGGCCATGGTGAGAATGGTGAGCCGCGGGGCGGCGAACGGCGGCGGCGGCGCGGCCGCCGCGGCGGCCGGCGCAATCGCAGTCGCAACGGCAATGGCGCATTCGACAGCCATCGGCAGGAGGATCGACAAGAGAATCGCTTCGAGGATCAAAGCGAGTCGGAAGCGACATTCGCCTCGGCTCAGGAACTGACGGCGACGCCTTCGGCCGAGCCCGAGCTCAACAGCGCGGTGGCCGATCTCGATGCGTCGCCGCCTGCGCCGCACGAACAGCCGGCGAGCGCCGAAGCGCCTCACGTGCCCTCGCCGCCCGCCGAACCTGCACGCCGGCGCTCGACCGTGCGTGAGCGCGCGCCGACCGCCAGCAGCGACGAGGCAGCGAGTCCCACGCCGCCGAGCCCGCCGCCGGCTCCGCCTACAGCGGAGCCGACGTCGGCCGACGAAAGCAACGGCACTTCTGAAGACACGCAACCGCGCCGCACCGGCTGGTGGTCCCGCCGCTTCGCCGGCGGCTAGCCCATGTCCCGGAGCTAGCCCATGTCCCGGCGAAGTGGGAACCGGTGTTCCGACAAGGACATGCGCAGGGCGAAAAGCATGATCCGGAATGGCGGAACCCTGCTTTCTGGTCGGACCGTGCTGCAGCGACACGCGCCATGAAAAGCGGCTGGGTCGATGCCGACGCCGAGGCCATCGTTGCGGACGGCGAAAAATCCGGCATCGACCGCGACCTGGCGTTGCGCGTCTATACGACACGACTCCTGGGCCGCGACCCAAAGCTCGTCCTGCACGGCGGCGGCAATACCTCGGTGAAGACGACAATGCGCGACCGCTTCGGTGAAGAGGTCGCGGTGCTGCGCGTGAAATCCTCGGGCTCCGACATGGCGGCGATCGACCCCGGCCAGATGGTCGCGGTGCGTCTTGAACCGATGCGCAAATTGCGCGCGCTGGAGGCGATCTCCGACGACGACCTGGTCGGCCTCGAACGTGCCAATCTGATCGATCCGGCCGCATCCAATCCGTCCGTCGAAATGATGTTGCACGCGTTCCTGCCGCACAAATTCATCGATCATACGCATGCCACCGCCGTGCTCAGCATCATCGATCAGCCCGACGGCGAGAAAAAATGCGCCGAGGTTTTCGACGGCCGGCTCGCTTTCGTGCCGTATCTGATGCCGGGCTTCGGGCTCGCCAAAAAATCGATCGAAGTCTTTGAGAAACATGGACCGGGCGATGGCCTGATCTTGAGCAAGCACGGCATCGTCACGTTCGGCGAAACCGCTCGCGAAGCCTACGAGCGCATGATCGAAATGGTCTCACGTGCGGAAGCTTTCATCGCGCGCAATCGCAGCACGGTCCCGGCAGCGGGTCCGGCCCCTGCTGCGGCCATCGCGCAAATCGCTCCTATCATTCGCGGCGCCTGCAGCGAAGAGGATGAAAAGGTCGAAGGCGCGTGGCGGCGGCTTGTTCTTGAATTTCGCCAAAGCGCCGCGATCTTGAATTTTCTCGACGCCAAAGAACTCAATCGTATCAGCCGCGGCGGCGTGATCACGCCCGACCACACCATCCGCACCAAGAACTGGCCGCTGCTCGTGCCCGCGGCTGACAGCGCCAAGCTCGACGACTTCGCGCGCGCGACGCGCGAGCGGGCTCATGCGTTCATCGTGAACTATCGCCAATATTTCGCACGCCACAACAAACGCGTCGGCGGCGTCAAGCAGGAGCTCGATCCCCTGCCTCGCGTCGTGCTGATGCCGGATCTCGGCCTGTTCGGTCTCGGCCGCAGCAAGAAAGACGCGATCATTGCCGCCGACATCGCCGAAGCCTGGGTGGAAGGCGTCGGCGACGCTGAAGCCATCGGCAAGTTCGAATCGATCTCGGAAGCCGACATGTTCGATTGTGAATATTGGTCGCTGGAACAGAAAAAGCTCGGCACGCGCAAGGATCTGCCGCTCGATGGCCAGATCGCCGCCGTCACCGGCGCCGCCGGCGCCATCGGTGCTGCGACTGCCAAGGCTTTCGCCACGGCGGGCGCTGAAGTGGCGCTGCTTGACGTGAATCTTGCCGCGGCGCGCGAACAGGCCGAGGCCATCAGCGCGACCGCTCTCCCGGTCCAATGCGACGTGACAGATGCGAAGTCGGTGCAGGCCGCGTTCGCCGCAATCGCCGGGCATTTCGGCGGCGTCGACATCGTCGTCTCCAATGCAGGTGCTGCCTGGCAGGGCCGCATCGGCGAGGTCGACGAGGAGATTTTACGCAAAAGCTTTGAACTCAACTTCTACGGCCATCAGCGCGTCGCCCAAGCCGCGGTGAAGATCATGCTGGCGCAAGGCACCGGCGGCTGCCTTCTGTTCAATGTCTCGAAACAGGCGGTCAATCCCGGGCCGAATTTCGGGCCCTACGGCTTGCCGAAGGCGGCGCTGCTCGCGCTCACCCGCCAATATGCGCTCGATTATGGTGCGAACGGCATCCGCGCCAATGCGGTCAATGCCGACCGCATCCGCTCCGGCTTGCTGACGCCCGACATGATCGCCTCGCGCTCCAAGGCGCGGGGCTTGAGCGAAAAGGATTACATGAGCGGCAACCTGCTCGGCCGCGAAGTCACTGCCGACGACGTCGCGCAGGCGTTCCTGCACCAGGCGCTGGCGCTGAAGACCACCGCCGACGTCACCACAGTAGACGGCGGCAATATCGCCGCGGCGCTGCGGTGAGTAATCAGTTGCTCGACAGAACCACGTTCTTCAGGATCGGATAGATCTGATTCTCCCAGCGCTTGCCGGAGAACACGCCGTAATGGCCGACGCCGGCCTGCATGTGATGACGCTTGAGATAGGGCCGAAGCTTGCTGCACAGGTCGTGCGCGGCGACGGTCTGGCCGACGGCGCAGATATCGTCGCGCTCGCCTTCCACTGTCAGCAGCATGGTCTTGCGGATCGCGCTCGGATCGACTTTCTGGCCGTGCCATTCGAGCCGACCGAGCGGCAGGGCATGGTCCTGGAAGATCAGCTGCACCGTTTCCAGATAGAATTCCGCGGTGAGATCGAGCACGGCGAAATATTCGTCATAGAACGCCTTGGTGACCGCGGCTTTCTCCAACTCGCCATTGGCGAGATTCTCGTAAAGCTCCTTATGCGCCTTCACATGCCGCTCGAGATTCATGCTCATGAAGGCGACGAGCTGCACGAAACCCGGATAGACGCGGCGAAAGGCGCCGGGATAGCGCAGCGGCACCGAGGCGGTGAGCGTGCGCTCGAACCAGTCGATGCTGTGCTTCTTGGCGAGCTCGTTGACGGTGGTCGGATTGATCCGGGTGTCGATCGGCCCCGCCATCAGGGTCATCGAGCGCGGCTGCGCCGGATTGCCCGCCTGCGCCATCACTGCCACGGCGGCGAGCACGGCGACGCAGGGCTGGCAGACCGCGAGCACATGCGCGCCGGGCCCGAGCGCTTCGAGGAATTTGATGATGTGGTCGGTATATTCGTCGACGCCGAACCGGCCGGCCGTGAGCGGCACGTCGCGGGCATTGTGCCAATCGGTGATGTAGACGTCGTGCTCGGGCAGCATGGTCTTGACCGTCGCCCGCAACAGCGTGGCGAAATGGCCCGACAGCGGCGCCACCAGAAGCACGCGCGGCTGTTCGGTGGCGACGTCTTTCTTGAAATGCAGCAGCGTGCCGAATGGCGTGGTCAGCACCGCCTCTTCGCGCACCTCGACGTCGCGGTTGCCGACGGTCACCGAGTCGATGCCGAACGGCGGACGCGTATGGGTCAGGCCCGCGCGCGCGATCAACTCATAGACGGCGGTGAGATTGCGCATCGCCGGATGGTCGGCGAGCAGTGGCGCGCCCCCGGAATTCGCCGCGATGTCGACCCAACTGCCGGCCCAAGCGCGGATCGGCGTCATGATGTCGGAGTGCAACTGGTAAGCGAGATACAGCATCCCGAGGCAAGTTTCAGGTGTCCACGGGCGCCGCGTACCTCCGACGGGTACGGCCGGGGCCCCCCAAGCTCTGGAAGGCTAGTGCATTTTTTGTTGCACTGCGACAAGAAACTGCACATCCTGGACAAATGAGGCGGCCGATGAGTTTGCCGGGACTCTTGCCGCCCCCGTTTCGACCATTGGGGGCTGCGGCTCGCTGAGTTTAAGTGGTTGATTGAGCTACGAATTCAAAAGAGACCGACGGGATGTCCAAGGCTACTCTCACCATCGCCAGCAAGAATTACGGCTCCTGGTCCCTGCGCGGCTGGTTGCTGTGCAAAATGGCCGGGCTCGATTTCGAGGAACGGGCGGTCTCCACCGACGATCCCTCCACACGCGCCGAACTGCTCTTGCTGTCGCCGTCCTTCCTGGTGCCCTGCCTGGTCCATGACGGCCTGAAAATCTGGGACACGCTCGCCATCGCCGAATACCTCCACGAGATCGCGCCGGAGGCCGGGCTCCTGCCGGCCGATCGGGCCCAGCGCGCCCATTGCCGCTCGATCTGCGGCGAGATGCATTCCGGTTTCAGCAATCTGCGCTCGGCGCTGCCGATGAACATCAAGGCGCATTTCCCGGGCTTCAAGTCCTGGGCCGGCGCACGCGGCGACATCGAGCGCATCACCGCGATCTGGCGCGAAGCTTTAAGCGAATATGGCGGCCCCTATCTGTTCGGAGCGGCAGCCTGCGCGGCCGATGCCATGTATGCGCCGGTCTGTTCGCGCTTTGCGACTTACGACGTCGCCGTCGATTCGCGCTCGACGGACTATTGCAACACCATCATGGCGCATCCGCTGATGCAAGACTGGATCGCGGCCGCCAAAATCGAGCCGGACGAGCTCGAAGAACTCGACGTCGAATTCTAATCGGACGTCAGTTCAATCCCAGTCGATCGTGCCGGAATAGGCAAAATTGACGACGCGGCCGTCGGACCGCGCCAGCGCCGCAATGGCGCCCATTTCTCGATCGGTCAGCGAAAAGTCGAAGATCGAGGCGTTCTCGGTCAGGCGGTCGAGCTTGCTGGTGCGCGGAATGACGACGATGTTCTGCTGCACCAGAAAACGCAGGCAGACCTGCGCGGCGGTTTTCTTGTGCGCGGCGCCGATGCTGGCGAGCACTCGATCGTTGCGCGCATTGCCGCGCGCGATCGGGCTATAGGCGACCATGGCCATGCCGCGCGCCCGGCAGGCGGCATGAACTTTGGATTGGTCGAGATAGGGATGGCATTCGACCTGGTCGCAGACCAGCGGCTCGGCCGAGAGTTTCGTCGCCTGCTCGATCATCGCCACGGTGAAATTGGACACGCCGATATGGCGCGCGAGCCCGTCGCGCTTGACCTTGCACAAAGCGCCGAGTGTTTCCTCGAGCGGGATCTGCGGATTGGGCCAGTGCAGCAGCAGCAGATCGACCTCGCTCTGGCGCAGCCGCACCAGGGAATCGCGGGCGGCGCGCTCGAGCGCGCGCGGCGCAAAATGCGACGGCCAGACCTTGGTGGTCAGGAAAACTTCGCTGCGCCTGACGCCCGAGGCATGCAGGCCTTCGCCGACCTCGCGCTCGTTGTCATAGATTTCCGCAGTGTCGATGTGGCGATAACCGAGCCGCAAGGCCTGCTCCACCACCCGCGCGCAGGACCGGCCGCGCAGTTCCCAAGTCCCGAGCCCGACCATGGGGATCTTGGCGCCCTTGGCCTCGAAACTGGGTATGGGTCCGATGGAATTCACGGCTGGAATTTGCGGTTAGTTGCAAGTTTAGAGCAAGGCTCCGCAAAGTAGAAGCCCGTTCAAGCCGAATATCACCGGGATTTAAGCCTCAATCCCAAACCGGCGCTTGCGGCGGGCTGACGATACGCCCATCCGGCCGCTTGAGCTTGCCGATCTCGGCCATTTCGGCGTCACTCAGCGTGAAATCGAGACTGCCGAGATTTTCCGCAAGCCGCTCGCGCTTCGACGTGCGCGGGATCGGGATGATGCGCTCCTGTTCGAGACAGCGCAGCGCCACCTGCGCGGCGGTCTTGCCGTGAGCGCGGCCGATCTGCTGCAAAGTCGTGTCGCCTGGAACCTTGCCGCGCGCCAGCGGGCAATAGCCGACCACCGCCATGCCGTGCCGCCGCGCCGCGGCGACGACCTTGGTCTGATCAAGATAGGGATGGGTTTCGATCTGCAGCACCGCGATCGGCTCGCCGGCAAGCGCCGTCGCCGCCTCGATCATGGCGATGTTGAAATTGGCGACGCCGATATGCTTGGCGAGACCTTGCTTCTTGACCTTGCACAGGGCCGCAATCGATCCGGCGAGCGGGATCTGCGTATTGGGCCAATGGATCATCAAGAGATCAACCCAGGGCAGACCGAGTTTCGCAAGGCTTTCGTCGACTGAGCGCTCGAAATCGCCGGGTGCCAGGCGATTGAACCAGACCTTGGTGGTCAGAAAGACCTCGTCGCGCTTGAGGCCGGAGCCACGCAGTCCTGAGCCCACTTCGCGTTCGTTGCCGTACATCTGCGCAGTGTCGAGGTGCCGATAGCCGAGCTGCAGCGCGGCTTCGACGAGATCGACGCATTGGTCCTCTTTCAGCGTCATGGTGCCGAAACCGAGAACCGGAATCCGCGCGCCATGAGCTTCAATAATGTCCATCCCCCGCTCCTCTGTTCGGCTTTATCGGCGCCTGTTGCGAAAAGCATCCGCCATCCCGCGCGGCGATTCCACCCCGCGGCGGCGGCGCGATCATTGCTGGCGTGCAAGAAGGCTGGAACGCTCAGCGCGTTTTGCCGAGAACCGCAAAAGCGGCTTCCGGCGCCTGTTCGATCACTTTGAGCAGCGCCCGCGCCGGACCCCGCGGTGAGCGTTTGCCCTGCTCCCAGTTGCGCACGGTCTCGACCGGAACGCCGATGCGGGCGGCAAACGCGGCTTGAGTCAAACCGGTGCGTCCGCGCACATTGCGCGCATAGCTCGCATCCTCTTGTCTTGTGTCGGAAACGCGCGCGCCATATCCCCCTTGGCCGCCTCGGCGGGCCGCAGTGCGGATAGCTTGCGGATCGGTCGGAATAGGACGTTCGCTGCCGTCCGGCATGATCTCAACCAAACGTCCGTCCGCTTTGAGACGTACGCGCAGCATGGCATTCGCTCCGGTCTTTTGGCCCGGTCATTTGCCCCGGCATTCAGCCGCGCACACCATAACTGATTCGTCCTACATTCAATGAGTTAGTGAGCCAAAAGCGTGCTATTGGCTAAGCCAATGACCGCGACTCATGCAATGACCGAGTAAGCCAATGAACTATTCCACAAAGCTTCAGCGAACGTCGACCGGAGCTTGACCCCCGTGCAGAGCCAGCACATCCAGAATCTGCAAATCAATCCACAACGGCTTTGGGATTCGCTGATGGAGACAGCGAAGATCGGCGGCACGGCCAAAGGCGGCGTCTGCCGCCTCACGCTCACCGAGCTCGACCGGCAGGTGCGCGACTGGTTCAAGACGCAATGCGAGGCGCTCGGCTGCAGCGTCGGCGTCGATGAAGTCGGCAACATGTTCGCGCGGCGGCCCGGCAAGAACCCTGCTCTGCCGCCGATCGCCATGGGCTCGCATCTCGACACCCAGCCAACCGGCGGCAAATTCGACGGCGCGCTCGGCGTATTGGGCGCGCTCGAAGCAATGCGCACGCTGCACGATCTTGGCTACGACACCAATGCGCCGATCGAGGTCGTCAACTGGACCAACGAAGAAGGCTCCCGCTTCGCGCCGGCCATGCTCGCCTCCGGCGTGTTCGCCGGCGTGTTCACGGCCGACTATGCGCATGCGCGCACCGACCGCGACGGCAAGAGCTTCGGCGAGGAATTGCAGCGCATCGGCTACAAGGGCGGCGAGACGGCGGGCCGCCGCAAATTTTCGGCGATGTTCGAACTGCACATCGAGCAGGGCCCGATCCTCGAAGACGAGGCCTGTATGATCGGCATCGTGCAAGGCGTGCAAGGCATGCGCTGGTACGAAGTCACCGTCACCGGCCAGGACGCCCATACCGGCGCGACGCCGATGCGGCTGCGCAAGAACGCGCTCCTTGGCGCGGCCCGCGTCATCGATCGCGTCGACGCCATCGCCCGCGAGCATTCCCCCAACGCGGTCGGCACCGTGGGGCTGATCGAGAGCCGGCCGAACAGCCGCAATGTGATCCCGGGAGAGGTGTTTTTCACCGTCGATTTCCGTCACCCCGACGACGTGGTGCTCGACCTGATGGAAGCGAAATTTCGCGTCGCGCTCACCGGCATCCTCCAGCCGCTCAATCTCACCTACGAGGAGACGCGCATCTGGGCGGCGCCGCCGGTCAAATTCGCGCCCGACTTGATCGACTGCGTGCGCATCGGCGCGGCCAAGGCCGGCTTCAAGTCGCGCGATATCACTTCCGGCGCCGGCCACGACGCCGCCTATGTCGCCCGCGTGGCGCCGACCACCATGATCTTCGTGCCGTGTGCCGGCGGCATCTCGCACAACGAGGCGGAATCGACGAGCTTCGACGAATGCGCCGCCGGCGCCCAGGTTCTGCTCAATGCTGTCTTGGAGTTCGACCGGCGGCTGGGCTAGCGCATGTCCCGGAGAAACCTGCCCGCGGACATAATCGCTACAACGTGCTGAAGAACTTCAGCAGCGCGGCGCGCCGTGCCGTTTCCCGCGCCGTGCAGGCGCCGATCATGGTGTTCGCCATCGATCCTTGGATCTTGTCCCAGTAGAAATTGCAGGTCGTGTCGCGATAGGCGATCCAGGCGCGCTGCATGGCGCGAAGCTTTGCAGTCTGCTGATCGTCGAGCGTGCCTTGAAGCGTCTTGTAATTTTCGTTGAGGAGATCGTCCCAGATCGCCGTCTCGGTGCGATAGCAATCGGCCACCGCGGCGTCAGACGCATTGGACGGCTTGTTGACGCAGGGCGTAGCAACCAGGTTGAACAGGCATTGCTGTTCGACCTCGTCCAGATCATCCTTGTATTTTTCAGCGCAAGCGCGGATCGCGGCGGTTTGTTTGTCCGTCGGCTTGGGCGCCTGGGCAAAGCTGTCGGCGGGCGCGAGGCTGGAGAAAGCAAATGCCAGCGCCGCGGAAATCCAGAATCGCATCACGCTCTCACCGCGTCTTCTCGAAAATCTCGCGCCCGATCAGCATGCGGCGGATTTCGCTGGTGCCGGCGCCGATCTCGTAAAGTTTCGCGTCGCGCAACAGGCGGCCGGCCGGATAGTCGTTGATATAGCCGTTGCCGCCGAGGCATTGGATCGTCTCCAGCGCCATCCAGGTCGCGCGTTCGGCGGCATAGAGAATGGCGCCGGCCGCGTCTTCGCGCGTGGTCTCGCCGCGGTCGCACGCCTTGGCCACCGCGTAGACGTAGGACTTCGACGCATTCAGCGTCACATACATGTCGGCAAGCTTGGCCTGCATCAGCTGGAAGCGGCCGATCGGCTGGCCGAATTGCGTGCGCTGATGCAGATAAGGAATGACGAGGTCGAGGCAGGCCTGCATGACACCGAGCGGCCCCGCCGCCAGCACCGCGCGCTCATAGTCGAGGCCCGACATCAGCACGTTGACGCCGTTGCCGACCACGCCCAGCACGTTCTCGGCCGGCACCTCGCAATCCTGGAGGACGATCTCGCTGGTGTCGGAGCCGCGCATGCCGAGCTTGTCGAGCTTCTTGCCGGTGCCGAAGCCCTTGAAATCCTTCTCGACGATGAAAGCCGTGATGCCGCGTGAGCCGGCGGTGCGGTCGGTCTTGGCATAGAGCACCAGCGTGTCGGCGACCGGCCCGTTGGTGATCCACATTTTCGAGCCGTTGAGCAAATAGCGGTCGCCCTTCTTGTCGGCGCGGGTGCGCATCGACACCACGTCCGAGCCGGCGCCGGGCTCCGACATCGCCAGCGCCCCGACGTGATCCCCCGAGATAAGCTTCGGAAGATAGCGGCGCTTCTGTTCTTCATTGCCGTTGCGCCGGATCTGGTTCACGCAAAGGTTTGAATGCGCGCCATAGGACAGGCCGATGGCGGCCGAGCCGCGCGAAATCTCTTCCATCGCCACGCAATGGGCGAGATAGCCGAGCCCCGCGCCGCCATAGTCCTCCTCGACGGTAACGCCGAGAAGCCCGAGCGCGCCGAGTTGCGGCCACAGCTCGCGCGGAAATTTATTGGAGCGGTCGATCTCGTCGGCGATCGGGGCGATCTTGTCGGCGGTGAAGTCGCGCACCGTCTCGCGCAGCATTTCGACGTCGCTGCCGAGGCCGAAATCGAGCCCGGGTAAGCTATTGGTCAGCATTGCGCGCTTCCTCCGGCGCGATGAATCTGCGGTCTATAGATAGCGGCTTGCGGCGGTCCTGTCAGCGTGGGCGGGAAAGGCGGACTTCGTGCCGATGCCGGGCGGTCATTACCCGGCGCGCAACCGTGTGGAAAGCGCGGCGGCAAGCAGTCCGGAAAATCCCAGCAGCGCCAGCACGCCGGGAAATCCCGTGACGGCGAACGCGATGCCGCCAAGCGTCACTCCGACGGTGCCGCCAAGGAAGCTGCACGAGTTCAGCATGCCGGATCCTTTGCCGGTTTGCGTCGGCACCAGTACGCCGAGGCCGATGTGCGGGGCGGACGCATAGGGCAGCGCAATTCCGACGCCAACCACCAAGAGACCGAACAACAAAAGGACAGGGCTTTTTTCGGCCTGAGCAAACCACAGGATCGTACACCCAACCGCGAGCAGGAGCGACGCGCTCACCAGCATTGGCCGCAGCCCCAGCGCCGCCCTGCACCAGGGCGCCGCGCGGGCAAAACCAAACAATGCGACAGAGAGCGGCGTCAGTGAAAAGCCGGCGGCAATCGCAGACATGCCGAGTCCGTCGGCAAGTCCGTGAGCGAGTCCTTGCTCAACCTCCTGCGGAGCCTGGGCAAAGAGATTGTAGTAAAGCAGAAACGTCATGATATCGAACATCAGCAGGAAGATCAGCGCGGAGGCGAAGGCGAAATTCGGCTTTGCAAACAGGCTGAAATCGACAAGCGGCGCGGCTTGTCGCCTCTCGACCCGGATGAGAAGTAAGAGTGCAATCGCCGCAATGGCAAGAAAAGCGATTGCGCCGAGAGGCGCGGACCGAACGGTCCGGAGCGCCTGCAGCCCTGGAATTAGCGTCAGCATGAACAGGGCGAGCAGGCCGAGACCCAGCCAATCCGTCGTGCGCCGGTCGCGACCGCGGCCATCGCGGCGGAGCGCCAAAATGAGCGCCGCAGGAACCATGACCAGAACATTGAGCCAAAAATTGAAGCGCCACCCGAGGTAATGCGTGACCAAGCCGCCGACCAGCGGCCCGATGCTGAATCCAAGCATGAGGAATGCGGTCCAGCCGCCGATCGCGCCGGCACGTTCGGAATCTGCGGACGCTCCCGTAACTGCGGCGAGCGTGCCGGCCACGGCCAAGGCCGCACCGAAACCTTGCAGCGCGCGGGCGACGCTGACCACGGCCCCGTCGGGAGCAATCGCAATGAACAGCGAGGCAACGGCAAACAATCCGATACCGATCATCGAAGATGATCGCGCGCCGAACCGGTCCGCCGCCTCGCCGCCCAGTATGATAAAGACGGCCGCAGCCAGCAGATATGAATTTACCACCCACTCGACGATTGTCGGCCCCAACCGCAGATCGCTCCTCATCGTCGGCAGCGCGGCCATGATCGCAGTGCTGTTGTCGCCGACCGAGAGCATCGCGAGATAGCAGGCGACCAAGACAAACTTGGATTCGACAGACTTGGATTCGACAGACTTGGATTCGACAGACTTGGATTCGTTTGCCATGCGTCGTTCCGGACTTGAGTGGAACGCTCCATCTCTGCGGGATATGTCGGGTGCCAGATAGCGGCATCGGCACGATTATTCGATTCCTGGTCTGCACTCGCAAGGAGGCATTTCGCGCGCCCGTTTTGCCGGAAGCGGACATCGGCCGAGGCGCCTGATTGACGACGAGTTCGCGCCCTAAGCGGTCGCGCTGTCCGCGCGCCGCGCTGCGCGTGCCGCCGACACGCGCGACAGGATCTTGTCGATCGATTCCGCAGGGCAGGCTTTGGCGAACAGGAAGCCCTGCATTTCGTCGCAACCGGCGAGCCGCAATAGCACGCGCTGCTCGTTGGTCTCGACGCCCTCGGCCAGGACTTTCATGCCGAGCGCATGGCCCAACGTGACGATCGATTGAACGATGGCGCCGGAATTGCCGGCGGTGCCGAGCGAGGCGACGAAGCTGCGATCGATCTTGAGCCGGTCGAACGGAAACTTCTGCAGATAGTTCAGGCTCGAATAGCCGGTGCCGAAATCATCGAGCGCGGTCGAGACGCCGAGCGAGCGCAAGGCTTCAAGCTTCAACTGCGTCTCCTCCGGATTGTCGATGAGGATGCCTTCGGTCACTTCCAGAACGACGCGCGACGCCGGCATGCCGGTCTCGCCGAGAACAGAAGCGACGCGCGGCACCAAGGCGCGGCTGCGCATTTGTACCGGCGACAGATTGACGGAGACGAAAAGGTCCGGCCAGCGGGCGCCGTCCTTGAGCGCGCGCTTGAGCGCGATGTCGCCGAGTTCGACCATCAAGCCGCTCTCTTCGGCAAGCGGAATGAACACGGCCGGCGACAACGGGCCACGGGTCGGATGCGTCCAGCGCAGCAGCGCTTCCACGCCGACAACGGCGCCGCCCTCGGCGGCGACGACCGGCTGATAGTGCACCTCGAAAGCGTCGTCGCGGATCGCGGTCTCGAGCTCGCGCAAGAAGAAGCGGCGCTCGGAATGTTCCTCCTGGATCTGCGGCACGAAGCGGCGCACCGTGCCGCGCCCGGCGCGCTTGGCGGCACGCAGCGCCAGCGCCGCGCGGCGGATCAACTCGTCGCCGGTCGTGCCGTCGTCGGGCGCTTGCGCCAGGCCGATGCTGGCCGAGACCTGCCACATCTGATCCATGAAGATCGGCGCCGCGAGCGCCGTGGTGACGCGATCGGCAAGCTCGTTCGCGCTTTGGGCATGGCCGCCGCCGAGAACGACAGCGAACTCGTCGTCCTGATAGCGCGCCAACAATGCGCCCTCGGGCAGCACGGCCTTCAGCCGCTCGACGATATTGAGCAACATGGTGTCGCCGCCGGCCCAGCCCAGCATGTCGTTGATGTCGTGGAAACCGTCGATGTCGAGCAGCGCGACCACCACGACATCCCAGTTGCGCCGCGCCGCCATTGTGTCGTCGAGGCGCTGCAGCAGGACGCGCCGGTTGGCGAGACCGGTCAGCGGATCCTGGGTGGTGAGCTTGCGCACTGTCTCGGCGCTGCGGTGCAACGACGCGTTCAGCCGCTTGGTCGCGCCGAGCACGAGTGCCGCGCCAAGCGCGAGCAGGATACCGGACACGCCAGCCAAGCCCCACAGCCAATCCATTGTTTGGACCAGCGCCCGATCAGGCGCCCAGCTCAGCCAGCCGATAATGCGGCCCTGCGCGTCATGCAGCGACTGGACTTCGCGGCGGCTGTCGGGCCCGAGATCGGCGTCGAAGCGAAGGTCGCCGAGGCCGGTGCGGCGCTCGATCTGTGCAAGCTGATTCTTGTCGAAATGATCCGTGTTGTCCGGGCGAAACTCGCCGAGTGCGGCGTCGAGCGCGCGGTGCCCTTCGGCCAGCCGCCGCGCCTCGTCGTGCTGCGCTGTCGACCAGCCGGCCGCAGCGCAGGCAATGACCGCGAGGGCAAGAATCACCAAAAGATAAGTGGGGATGCGCGCGACAGCCCGGCCAGCCATCGACACGCGGGCACGACCGCCCGTGCGCCGCCACGCCCATCGGCTTCGGGCTCCGAGAGCGGCTGTCATTTCCACGTCCCCGTACGCTTACACATTCCGGGCGCGGAGCATAAACGCCTGTGCTTAACGGCAAGGAAAGCCCGAAAAGGAGCGGTTTTTCCCGTTGCGTGGCGTTTTGGCACTAGTTCTCGGCGGCAAATAACCGCAGAAATGCGCTGTTCACCGTTCGTTAACCAAGGTTACCGGTATTATTGGGGTCCGGTTCATGGACACCAGCGGTTCGCACGTTTCCAAGGATGGAGATGCGGAACTTACGAACAAACTTGATGGCCGCGGCTTTCATCGCTGTAGCGGGTGCGCCGTTTGCAGCCGGCCCGGCGCAGGCGGAAAGCGGCGCGGCCGGCGTCGCGGACAAAGCCGTTGCCGCGCGCCCGGTTCCTTCTGAAGCAAGTTCCTCGCTCGCCGTGGAGAATAGCACGCCGGTGCCGCCGCAGACGGCGACGCCGGCGCATGCCGCCGACAACGCTCCCGCCAAAACGCAGGACAACGCGCCCACGCATTCCCAGGATGGCGCGCAGGGTGGCGGCGCACAGGCCAGCGCGCACACGCCGGATCGCGCGGCTGCCGCTCCGGCCCGGGATACCGAGCAAGACAGCAAACAAGCCGGCAAGCAGGATACGAAACAAGAGACCAAACCGGAGAGCAGCAAAGACAATACCGGCGCCGCGCAATCGCCAACGCAGGCGCAAACCGGCGCACTGGCCAATGGGAGCTGCCCAGGCAATCCGAACGCGCTCGGCACCAGCCGCGTGCTCGCCATCGACCCCGCCGATTACAAGCATGTCGGCCGCATGCAATATCCGGAATCCTTGCCGCTGCAGGACAAGGAAGTCGTGATCACGTTCGACGACGGGCCGCTGCCGCCCTATTCCAACCAGATCCTCGACATTCTCGCCGCCCAGTGCGTGAAGGTGACCTATTTCCTCGTCGGCGAAATGGCTCGCAACTTTCCTGCCGTGGTGCGCCGGGAGTACGAAGAAGGCCATACGATCGGCACCCACAGCGAAGACCATCCATTGCACTTCGGCGAACTGCCGCTCGATCGCATGCGATCCGAGATCGACGTTGGCATTTCCGATGTCGGCGCAGCGCTTGGCGGCACCAGATATCTGGCACCGTTCTTCCGCATCCCCGGGCTTGACCGTTCCAATACGCTGGAGGAGGAACTGGCTGCGCGCCATCTGATCATCTTCTCATCCGACACGGTTGCCGACGATTGGCGCCACGTCACGCCGGAGCAGATCAGGTCGCTGGCGCTCAAGCGCCTCGAAGCCCGGGGCAAGGGCATTCTGCTCCTGCACGACATTCACGCGAAAACAGTGGCCGCGCTGCCCGGCATTCTGAAAGACCTCAAGGACAACGGCTTCCACATCGTGCAGGTCGTGCCGTCGGCGTCCTACGAGATGGCGATGGCCAAAAGGCCGCCCGCGGAGTTCGCTTCCGCAATACCGGAAGAGGTCAATCTTCCGAGCGGCATCGACAATGCTGCGGCCAAGCCGGCCTGGCCGCAGCCAACGGCGGAAAGCCTGTCGTCTGACGTCTCGTCGTTGCCGGCACCGGATGCCTCGGCGTTCCAGCCGGATTCCGGCATCGAGGACGATTCCGCCAGCGTGCAATGGCCCGAAGAGCCGAAGGCGAGCGCCTCATCCGAGGACGACAGACCGCGCAGCGCGCATGGGCGCCGCAGAAAGCATGATGCCGATTCCGCCGAGCACCACGACAGGCGTCATCGTCACCATGAACACGAGCGCGCCGGAAGCGACCATCATCGTGCCGACCTCGCCTCCAAGGTCAAAGCCTTCGCCAACTTGTTCACGGCGGCCCATTGAGCCGCAGCGCACGGACCGCGCGCTCGGCTTCGTGCGGACACGCGCACGCCCTCGCATCTGAACAAATGAAAAGGGCGGCGGCGCCGCAGACAGGAGAAATTCCAAAGAGATTTATTTGATCAGTGCCGCGCAGGTTTTGGAAGAAGATAACCGACTGCAAGCAGCGCCTCTCGCAACCCGTCCTCGTCTAGAATTTCATTTATGAGCCAAGGCACTTCGTTTGTTTGGTACCTCCCATGCTCGAGATGGTCCTCAACCAACGATTTTACTTCGGCGATACGTTCGCATATCGCCCACACTGCATCCTTCATTGTAGACCCCAACGCCTACCCGAACCCCACAAAACAAATTTGTTTGTGTCAAAGAGGCTGAAGTGTGACGCGTTCCGGGCGAATTGCAGATTGGCGCCGAGGCGCTCACGGAAGACACACCAACCCCGGCGCGAGCTTCTTATCTCCCTCGCCTTCTCGCCGGATGAGGGCCGCGCATAAGAAGATCAGGAAGCGGCGAACGCTCGACTCGATGCGGCGGAGAATTGCCCTCAGGTGCACGGAATTGCACAAGTTGACTCTGACGGGCATCGAGCACCGAAATGTCGACGACTTCAGCGTCGTCTTCATTGGCGCAGTCGCCGGACAACCTTGCCTAGCCAGTTTCATCTGATCCTTGTCGCTTTTGAGGAAACTGTCGCGAGTCATCGCGAACAGATCGAACTGCCGAGCGTTCGCTTCCCAGGTCATCGATAACGCAAGCGCGATGAAAAATGATCGCGGCCGGGCTTTTCGTTGGCCTGGAGGCTGCGGCGTTTGGCGAGCGGTGCTGTCGGGAACCCGCGTTCTTTATCGCGTCCTTTATATTGTCGCCCCCCGATCCACATCGCATTTTTATGCCCTGGCAATTATCCTTCAGCACAACGCGAGTTGGGCATGTGCCATGAACGATGGGTATCACCTCGAAGCCGCAAGCGACGGTGACGACGCAGACTTGGGAACCCCGGAAGACGCCGTGGACCGGTTTGGCATCCGGACTGCACTTTTGGTCACGTGTGTCGGGTTCGCGATCGCCGTCTTATGGCTGATCAGCGGCCCCAGTTTTCAGAAGTGCAGCGGCTTGGACAACCTCAAAGATCGCGTCGCTTGTTACGAGAGCGTGAGAACCGCGTCTCTGAAGCCTCCGGAGAAGTGAGCGAGGGCCGCGTAAACGCCGGGCGGCGGGCCGCTGTCGCCGCGCCGCGGCACTACCCAATAACCACCACCCCGCGTCGCGATATCGCCCAAATCCGGACTTAACGCCGTCTCAAACGAGTGTTTGAATTTCAATCAATCGTTTGAAACAATGAGGCCTGTCATGTTCCTGCACGAGACTGCTCGTTTGCCGCGCGACCGCTTTCCGGTGGACCTGCCTTGCCCCAATTGCGGCCGCACGATGCAGCTCCGGCGCTGTACCGCCGACACCGCCGGGGTTTCCGAGATCCAGAGCTATGGCTGTGGCGAATGCGGCTTGTGGACGACCGCGGACGTGAAGACGGATCGGGCGGCCTAAAAGGCCGTCCTTCGGCTTTCCGGTGCGAGCAGCCGCCGACCGGCCGGGCACCCTCCCCCCTCACCTTCAGGCAAGGTGAGGGCACTAAAAGCCAAGTTTTCCAACTGGTGCGGCCGAGAGGACTCGAACCTCCACGGGTTGCCCCGCTAGCACCTCAAGCTAGTGCGTCTACCAATTCCGCCACGGCCGCATGTGGGGTGGACGCGCGTCAGGTGCGACGCGCGACGGCGCCGATGTAACAGTTAGACAAGGGCCGAACAAGGCCTGCCGAAAACCCGGTTGACCGGGCCTGTGGACCCTGCGGTGCGGGCCCGCCGGCCCGTCAAAAATGTGCAATATCAGGCGGCTAGGCGCCATCCGGCAGGCGCGGCAACATGTAATTGACCTCGACCGCGATCTTATTGCCGTTGACGACCACGGTGCCTTTGGCGACCGGGAAATTGTTGGCGAGGATATGGACGGCATCGTCCTCGGTGGCGTCGAGTTCGATAATGGCGCCACGGCCGAGCCGGAGCACCTGGTGGATAGGCATCAGGGTGGTCCCCAGCACCACCTGGATATCGACCGAAACATTCTCGAGACTTGGCACTTTGCCCCCTATCTAACGCTTGGCGCTTCCCGCGCGACGCCTGTGCTATTTGCCTTTTGCTTGCCCCTGCCCCTCGCCGCGGCTGCCCAAGGATTCCCGAGCAGGAATCGCTTGGAACCATAAGGCGATGGCTGTGAAAGTTTCGCCCCGCTATGGTTACAAGGTGGTTAATATCCGCGATCAGCTGACAACCGGGCTCGCCCCCGCCGCCGGATCCGCGCCGGTTCAATGGCGCGTGAGCGATGGCCTGGTCGATTACGAGACAGCCCTGGCGGTCATGACGGCGCGCGCCGACGCGATCGCACGCGGCGAAGCGCCCGAACTGGTCTGGCTCCTCGAGCACCCCGCCCTCTACACCGCCGGCACCTCGGCGCAACCTTCCGAACTTCTCGATGCGCGTTTCCCGGTCTACGAGACCGGCCGCGGCGGGCAGTTCACCTATCACGGACCGGGCCAGCGGGTCGGCTATGTCATGCTCGATCTCAAGCGCCGCGCGCCGGATGTGCGCCGCTTCGTCGCCACAGTGGAGGAATGGCTCATTCGCACGCTGGCCGCGTTCAATGTGCGCGGCGAGCGCCGCGATGAACGGGTTGGCGTGTGGGTGCGGCGGCCGGATAAGGGGACGAATTCCGAGGACAAGATCGCCGCGATCGGCATCCGCGTGCGGCACTGGGTGACGCTGCACGGCTTTGCGCTCAATGTCGAACCCGATCTGTCGCACTTTTCCGGCATCGTCCCGTGCGGCGTCGCCGAGCCGCGCTATGGCGTCACGTCCCTCGCCGATCTCGGCGTGCCGGTATCGATGCCGGAAGTCGACATGGCACTGCGCGCGGCATTCACGCCTTTGTTCGGCGACACAGGGCATGATCCGGAAAAGTGGAAACCGGCTTTCCTCAAGGATCGTGCTCCGGCAAAGTAATCACGCCGTCGCCAGCACTGAGAACAATTCGTCGCCGCGGCGCAGCCTGACCTCGCTTGGACTCGCCTCGCGGTGATCGACCGCCTCGACGAAAGCGCCGGGCGGCCCGGTACGGCAGGCTTCGACCACGGCGCCGACGGCCGCCTCTGCTCCGATAAAAACCGCCTCCACTGAACCATCGCGGCGATTGCGCACCCAGCCCTTGAGGCCATGGGACAGCGCAACGCGCTCGGTCCAGGCGCGATAGCCGACCCCCTGAACGCGGCCGCGAACCTGGACATGACGGTGCGTGCTCACCCAAAATCTCCAAATTGCGCCGATGCGACAGGGCCTTTCGGCAGCCATTGCGCCAGCGACGCAATATAGTCGGGCGGCAGTTCGAGCGCGCGGGCCGCCTCGATCACAAGCTCCATATAGCCGGCGCGCGGCTGTCCGGCCGGGCACTCGCGCGCGATATAGACCAGCGCCGGGCTGTCCTCTCCGGCGTGATGAACCGGCAGGACTTCGGCGCGGTAGAGTCCGGCTGCGAGATTTTCCCAAGCGTCAAGCGTGACGCGGTCCTGCGGCGTGATGCGCCACACCAGGCCATGGACACATTGTTTCGCGGCCGGCGCGACCGTGGCATAGCCGTCTCCCGTGATGATGAAGCGGTAATCGGCCAAGGTCGCGATCCCGACCGGCACGGCTTGTGGGGCGTGCTTGCGCATAACAGCGCGATGCATGTTGGAGCCATAGGCGAAATGCAGCATCACTTTGCTTCCGCGCTTGCTTCCACGGTTGTTGCTTCCACGCTTGGCAGCCTTGCCGACCAAACCGTGCATATAAGCGCGACGATGACGGGCACAAACGTCATGAAGATCAAGATCGCCACCACGATCCAGGTGAGATCATATTGCGCCGAGCCGGCGAGCGCGTTGACAATATAGAGAAGCATGATCAGCCACAGCGCGCCGCCCGCATTGGCATCGCCCAGCGGCAGGCTGGACGTAACGAAGAATCCGTCAGCGATGATCAACAGCAGCACGACCGACAGGAGATAGAGAAGCCCAATCCCCACCGCCAAGCCGCTCGATCGTCCGGCGTCGTGCAGGCGCCTGGCATGCAGGCAAAACCAGATCCAGACCAGAGCCAGCTGAACCGCGATGAACGGCAACAGCCCGCCGTGCTGAATGACATTGGCCGTGGTCAAATATTGCGACGCCGCGCCGAGCAGATAGACCGCGAGCGCGCTCTTGATGAAAGGCCGCGGCGCGAGCCGCCCAGCCGGCGAGAAGAAAAAGCTGAGGACGTACATTCCGTCACTCTGACGTGCGAGCGCAGCAAGCTTTGAAGGGCAGCCTGGCCTCAGGCAAATTCCATGATCACTGCATCAACAGCGACGCTGTCGCCCTTTTTGACCTTGATCGTCTTGATGATGCCGTCGCGCTCGGCGCGCAGGATGTTTTCCATCTTCATGGCCTCGATCACCGCCAGCGTCTCGCCGGCCTTGACCTCCTGGCCCTCGGCGACGGCGAGCGAGACGACGAGGCCCGGCATCGGACAGCGCACCGCCTTCTCGCTGCCGGAGAGTTTCTTCAGCGGCATCAGCCGCGCGTAGCGCGCTTCGCGCTCGGTGTAGACGTAGGTCTTCACTTCGATGCCGCGATAGGCGAGCTCGGCGCCGTTCGGGATGGCGCGCACATGCATGGCGACCTGGGCGCCATCGATGGTGCCGGTCCAGACCGGCCGGCCCGGCAACCAGTCCGATTTCAGCGCATGGCGCGCGCCGTCCTCGAACGTGACGACGATGGACTTGCCCTCATGCTCCACGTCGGCGTGAATTTCCTCAACCCCGAGCCAGATGGCGCGCCGCCGCTCGCGGGTGAGCATCGTGTTCAACTGGCCGGAAATCCGGCGCTTGCGTTCGCCGAGCACATGGTCGATCGCGGCGGCGACCGCTGCGATATTGCGCGCGACCTGCCCTGTCGGCGCCACCCGCTCGAAGCCGCCGGGAAACTCCTCGGCGATGAAGGCCGTCGACAGCTTGCCCGAGCGCCAGCGCGGGCTCTGCATGATCGCGGCGAGGAACGGGATGTTGTGGCGGATGCCCTCGATGGTGAACGCGTCGAGCGCCACTGCCTGGGCATCGATCGCGGCCAGCCGCGTCGGCGCATGGGTGACGAGTTTGGCAATCATCGGATCGTAATAGAGCGAGATTTCTCCGCCCTCGGTGACGCCGGTATCGTTGCGCACCGTCACATTGTCATGCGTGCCCTCCGCCGGCGGCCGGTAACGCACCAGCCGTCCGATCGAAGGCGCGAAATTGCGATAAGGGTCCTCGGCATAGACGCGGCTTTCGACCGCCCAGCCGTTGAGCTTAATGTCGCTCTGCTTGATGGCGAGCGGCTCGCCGGCGGCGACACGGATCATCTGCTCGACCAGATCGATGCCGGTGACGAGCTCCGTCACCGGATGCTCGACCTGCAGCCGCGTATTCATTTCCAGAAAGAAGAAGCTCCTGTCCTGGCCGGCGACGAATTCGACGGTGCCGGCACTGTCGTAACCGACGGCTTTGGCGAGCGCGACGGCCTGTTCGCCCATTGTCCGTCGCGTCGGTTCGTCGAGCAGCGGGCTCGGCGATTCCTCGAGCACCTTCTGATTGCGCCGCTGGATCGAACATTCGCGCTCGCCGAGATAGATGACATGGCCGTGTTTGTCGCCAAGCACCTGGATCTCGACATGGCGCGGATCGGTGATGAATTTCTCGATGAACACGCGATCGTCGCCGAAGCTCGATTTCGCTTCCGAACGGGCGCGGGCGAAACCGTCCGCCACTTCTTCGCGCGAGTGCGCGATGCGCATGCCCTTGCCGCCGCCGCCGGCGGAAGCTTTGATCATCACCGGATAGCCGATCTCGTCGGCGATCTTGGCGGCCTGCTTCTCGTCCTCGATCACGCCGAGATAGCCCGGTACGGTCGAAACTTTCGCAGCGGCCGCGGCCTTCTTGCTCTCGATCTTGTCGCCCATCGCGGCGATCGCCTTGGCGTTCGGGCCGATGAAGACAATGCCGGCGGCAGCGAGCGCCGTCGAAAATGCTTCGCGCTCGGAGAGAAAGCCATAGCCCGGATGCACGGCCTCGGCGCCGGTCGACGTGCAGGCGGCGACGATCTTGTCGATGAGCAGATAGCTCTGCGCCGCCGGCGGCGGCCCGATCAGAACCGCGTCGTCCGCCATTTCGACATGGAGCGCGTCGCGGTCAGCCTCGGAATAGACGGCGACCGTGGAAATCCCCATGCGCCGGGCGGTCTTGATGATGCGGCAGGCAATCTCGCCGCGATTGGCAATCAGGATTCGCTTGAACATCGCGACCTATGAACACCGCTAACCAGCTTCTCGACCTTTGCGGCGGTACGGCAAAATGTCAATGCGCCAGCGCATGCCCCGGACAAGCAGGACACCGGTTTTCCGATCAGGACATGTCGGGACATGCGCAAAATCAAACTCTTGCGACCTCGTCACTCGACGTGAACATTGGCCTTCGCGATGATGGCACGATAGTTCTCGAGATCGCGCTTGATCTTGGCGGCGAGTTCTGCCGGGGTCGAAGGAATGGTCGAGACGCCGCCCGCGGCGAACTTCTGTTTGACGTCGGGCATGTTGAGGATTTCGACCACTTTGGCATTGAGCTTGTCGATGATCGGCCGTGGCGTCGCCTTGGGCGCCAAGAGCGCGGTCCAGTTCGACGCATTGATGTCGCCTGCGCCGGCTTCCTTCAGCGTCGGCCAATCCGGATTGAGCGGCGAGCGCGCGGCCGAGCCAACGGCAAGCACGCGGATCTGCCCCGTCGGCACATAGGGCGCGACTGACGAACTCGCCAACACGCCAAGCGGCACGTCGCCTGCGACCAGCGCCTGCGCCGCCGGCGCGCCGCCTTTGTACGGCACATGCACGAATTTGGTGCTGGTATTGAGCGCGATCGATTCCAGAATGAGCTGATTGATGGTGCCGTAGCCCGGCGTCGATACGCTCAAGGTGTCCGGTTTCGCCTTTGCGGCCGCAACGACATCGGCGACCGTTTTGTACGGCGTAGCGCCATTGGCGCCGAGCACGACCGGCGCGTCGCTCACCGCCGTGATCGGCGTCAGGTCGCGATCGACGTCATAGGGAATGTCCTTGAACAGCGCCGGATTGATCGCGACGTCGCCGGCCGTCACCATCACCAGCGTATAGCCGTCGGGCGCAGCCTTTGCCGCGTCGCCGACCGCGATGAAGCCGTTGCCGCCGGGCCGGTTCTCGACAATGACTTGCTGGCCGAAGGCGTCGGTGAGCTTGGCGCCGACAATGCGCGCCGCGATATCGGAAATGCCGCCGGGCGCATAAGGCACGAGAATGCGGATCGGACGCGTCGGATAATCTTGTGCCCGCGCCGGAGCGACAGCGAACGCCGTTAGTGCAACGACAAGACAGGCAACAACGCGACGCGTGATCCGCATCACTCACCCCCAATCATCGAGCCTAGAGCATGATCCCGAAAAGTAGGAACCGGCTTTCGGACAAGATCATGCGCAAAGACGACAGTACCAACCTCAATCCAATCTCAGTGCTGCCGCCACAGCAAGAACAAAACCAAAAGCGCAAGGATAGCGGCAACGCCCTGCCAGAACTGCACCGGCGCCCGCTCATAGAGCGTCCGCGGCCGCCGCGGCGCTTCGGGCGCGCGCGCCGGACCGGCTTCCATCTCGACGGCGAATTCGGTGACGTCGCGAAACCGCACCGCCGGATCGAGGGCAATCGCCCGGCCGAGGACCTCCTGCAGCCAGGCCGGCAGATCCGGGCGCAGATCGGCCAGCGGCACCGGCCGCTCGCGCCGCGGCGGGTTCACCGCATCGATATTGCCGTAGGGGAATTCGCCCGCAAAGGCGCGGAACATGGTGACGCCGAGCGCGTAGATGTCGGTCTGCTCATTGCCTTTCTCTTCGCCGGAAAGCATTTCCGGCGCCATATAGGCGAGCGTGCCGGGAATATCCTCGGCGGGAAAATCCTCAAGCCCCGGCACGCGAACGACGCCGAGATCGATCAGCTTGAGCGAGCCTTCAGCTTCGAGAATGACATTGTCGGGCTTGATGTCGCGATGAATGATGCCGGCGCGATGCAGCGCCGAGACGCCGCGCGCCAGCTTGATCGCGATATTGCGTCCCTCCTCGAGCCCGACCAGTGGCCGGCGCGCCAGCCGGTTCGACAGCAGTTCGCCCTGATAAAGCGGCATGACGGTGTAGAGACAAGTCTGCCGTCCCGGCGGCAATTCGAGCACGCGTCCGACATAGGGACTGTTGATCCGCGCGCCGACCCAAGCTTCGCGGACGAAAGCGGCATGATAGGTAGCGACCGCCGCGACCTGGGGCTTGGGAAATTTCAGCGCCACTTCGCCGCCCTCGACCTCGTCGAAGGCGCCGAACAGCCGCGTATAGCGGCCGTCGGACATCAGCACTTTGAGCACGAAGCCGTCGACGGTCTGGCCGTCGATCGGGGTCGGGATCAGCGGCAATTGCATGATATCGACGCCGACCTCGGCGGAATCCGCCTTCGGCAGATCGACCACGTCGACGACCAGCGCCGTGCAGTTGTCGGTGCTGCCCGCCTGCAGCGCCGCGGTGGCCAGCGCCCGCGCCGTGTCGTCGGAGGCTGAGCGCTGACGCAGAATGTCGGCGATGTGATCCTGCGGTAGAAAGGCGTGCACGCCGTCGCTGCACAGCAGAAAGCGATCGTGCAGGGCCACCGGCTGGGCGGCATAATCGAGCCGCGACTCAGCCTCGACGCCAAGCGCACGGTTGAGAATGTTCGACCGGCCGCCGGCGTTTTCACGTACATGATCACTCGTTAAAAGCGCGAGCCGATCGCCGCGCAGCCGGTACGCGCGCGAATCGCCGACGTGAACGACATGGGCGACCCGCCCGCGCAGCACCAGGGCGGTAAACGTGCAGCCCATCCCAGCGAGCCTGCTGTCGCGCTTGGCGAGCGCATAGATCCAGCTGTTGAGCGAGTTGAGCACCGTGGCCGCGGCGCGGCGCACTTCCATGGTTTCGGGCAGATCGCAAAAGCCGTCGAGAAAGCCGCGGACCGCAGTCTCCGAAGCGACGCGCCCGCCTTTCGCCCCGCCGATGCCGTCGGCGACTGCAGCGACGATGTCGCGGCGCGGCTTGGGCAATTCGTAACCAAAAACCGCACCGCCGAAATCTTCGTTCTGTTCGCGGGGGCCCGTTTCGGAGGCGAAACCGACAGTGGCCTTGACCGGCGACAATAATCGCTCAGCCATGTGGATCATCCTGCGACCCGTCCGGGGCTTGCCGAGCATTTGAGAATGGGGCGAGCGATGCCGGAACTTGCGACGCAAAGCGCTCGCGGAACCGAAGGTCGTCCGCGCGTTCAGTCGGCCAACTTGCAGCGATCATAGATAAAGAAGCCGCCGGTGCTCGATGCCAGCACAACCGTAAGGTCGCCCGATTTGCGATCAAGCTTGAAGAACTGTCCATCCGCCGTGTGCCAGGAAATCTGATCGGTGCCGAAGCTCGCCGGGATGGCGTCGACGGTGCTGTGTTCGTAGTCGATCAGAATCTGCCAGCGCGCGCCGCTCGCATTATTGGTGCAAGCCACCGCCTTGGCGCCATGCTGTGCATAGCTCGCCGTGGGGACGGCAAGGATCAGGGCCAGTGCCCCACCCGCAGCCATCAGTGGCCTAATTTCTTTGGATGCTGTTAGCATTTTCTGCCCATTTTGTGATCATTGTGCAGAATTTATAGTCACGACCCGCCCCATTCGGCCGCACTCGTATCGAATATGTAGCCAAGCCGTGTTCGATTAACTGGCATAAGAATTGCGAACGATCAATCGTTCGCCCGTGCGCCCCCAGGCGCAATTCGGGCATTTTGGGGGAAGGCACATGGCACTCGTACCATCACCACAATGGCTGGATACCGGTGATAATGCTTGGCAGCTGGCAGCAGGCACTTTCGTTGCGTTGCAAAGCATTCCCGGCCTCACAGTCCTCTACGGCGGCATCGTCAAGAAGAAGTGGGCAATCAACTCCGCTTTCATGTCGATGTACGCATTTGCATCGGTTCTCATTGTCTGGGTTCTGTTCGACTACAAAATGGCGTTTGGAGATCAGTGGCTGTCGTTTATGGGCCAAGGTTTCCTCGGTACGCCAGGCTTAGCGACGTCGGCGACTTATACTCTGGGCCAAGCGACCATTCCGGCCGCCGCGGCCGGCATGCCAGCAATGGCATTCCCGATGTCCACGCTGATCTATTTCCAGTTCGTGTTCGCAGCGATCACCGTCATCATTCTGGCGGGCTCGGTTCTCGGCCGCATGAGTTTCACGGCCTGGATGATTTTCTGTCCGGTGTGGATGACGCTGGTCTACACGGTGGGCGCGTTCAGCATCTGGGGTGGCGGCTGGCTCGCCGGCTTGGGCGTGGCCGACTTCTCCGGCGGCTACGTCATCCATCTGGCCGCTGCGTCATCCGGTTTCGTGGCTGCGGCTCTCGTCGGCCCGCGGATCCAGGCCGACCGCGACCAGTTCCCGCCCAACAGCCTGCTGATCACCCTCGTCGGTGCCGGCATCCTGTGGCTGGGCTGGAATGGTTTCAACGGCGGCGACCCCTACTTCGCCAATGCTGACGCCGGCGCGGCCGTGCTCAACACCAACACCGCGACTGCGGTGGCGCTCATCGTCTGGTCGCTGATGGACAAGATGGCCTATGGCAAGCCGTCGGTTCTCGGCGCCGTCAACGGCATGATCGCCGGTCTCGTCGCGATCACGCCGGCCGCCGGTTATGTCGACGGCATCGGCGCGATCGTCATCGGCATCTGCGCGGGCATCATTCCGTGGCTGTCGATGAACAAGTTCCAGAAGCTCGGCTTCATGAGGAAAGTCGACGACGTGCTCGGCGTGTTCTCCACGCACGGCGTGGCCGCGATCACCGGCGGTTTGCTGACCGGCGTGCTCGCCAATCCGGACATGCTCGTCTATATCGGCACCGACAAGGAAGCTCCCGGCGTGAGCATTACCGGCTTGCTCTACGGCAATCCGTCTCAGCTTCTGCTGCAGGCTTACGGCGCGATCTTCATCATCGTGTACAACGTCATCGCAACCTTCATCATTCTCAAGGTGATCAGCTTCATCGTGCCGCTGCGCATGGATGACGCGACGCTGAAGGTCGGCGACGACGCGGTTCACGGCGAGACCGCCTACGCGATCGGCACGGAAGGCGAATAACCGCCACCGTCAATCTTCGCTTGCGGGCTTTGATGGCCGCCCGCAAGCTTCAGGCCCGCGCTTCACCTGCTGGTGCGCGGGCCTTTGGCGGCCCACTCTTGGGCCGCCCTTTTTATTTGCCTTGCGATCATTCGCCCGTATAAGCGCGTTCGAAATGCCAGCCGACAGTGCCCTGCCGACTCGGGCATGGCCGCATCACATGTGCCCCCGCCGCGCGCCTGCGCGCCGCCGAACGGAAACTTTGTCACCGTGGAGACACACAAGGCGGATTAGCCTTCGCGCGCCTTAGTCCAGCCTTTCGCAGCCTTGAGGGGGGTATCCATGCGCAATTACTTGTTCTCCACGGTCGCAGCCTCCGCGATCGCACTCTCTGTCGTCGGCAGTGCCGCCCAGGCGGACTCCATCGCGCCCGCCACCACCGGCAGTACGGCTCCGAACGCCGCCAAGACCAAGACGCCGATCAAGCACCTCGTAATCATCTTCAACGAGAACGTATCCTTCGATCACTACTTCGCCACTTACCCCAAAGCGACCAATCCGCCCGGCGAGCCGCCTTTCACCGCCAAATCCGGCACGCCGAAGGTAAGCAATCTGGCGAGTGCCGGTCTTCTGACCAACAATCCCAATTTCACCGACAAGGAGAATGGCGCCGACGCCGCCGAGCCGTTCCGGCTCGACCGCACGCAGGCATTCACGGCCGATCAGAACCACGCCTACACGGCCGAGCAGCAAGCTTCCAACGGCGGCAAGATGGATCTGTTTCCGAAATACACCGGCAAAGGAACGAGCGGCGGTGCCGGCGCCTTTGGCACCAAGGGCCAAGTGATGGGCTACTATGACGGCAACACCGTCGGGGCGATGTGGAATTACGCCCAGCACTTCGCCATGAGCGACAATGCCTGGACCGACACTTTCGGCCCTTCGACGCCGGGCATGCTGAACATCTCCTCCGGCCAGAGCAATGGCATGACCATCGTGGCGACGACCAAGAGGCCATCCACGCTGGACGCTGTCTCCTACTATATCAACGACGGCCAGGGCGGCATCACCATGATCAACGACGTCGATCCGGGCTACGATGTCTGCTCGAATCCCAAAGATCAGGCGATGATGCAGGGCAAGACCATCGGCGATCTGCTCAATGCCGACGGCGTCACCTGGGGCTCGTTCATGGGCGGCTTCCGGCTCGACAGCACCAACGCCAACGGCACGACCGGCTGCAAGCGCAGCACGCATTCGGCCGTGGTCGGCAGCAATGTCGTCGATTACATCCCGCATCACGCTTGGTTCCAATATTACGCCTCGACCGCCAATCCCAAGCACGACCGGCCGAGTTCAGTGACCGCGATCGGCTACAGCCTCGAGCACGACGGCACAACCCGCGATCCGGCAAATCACAATTACGATCTGCAGGACTTTTACGACGCGGTGAAGGCCGGAAATTTCCCGTCGGTGTCCTACATCAAACTGCCGGCCTACCAGGATGGCCACGCCGCCTATTCGGATCCGCTGGACGAACAGGCGGGCACTGTCGCCCTGATCGATTTCCTCGAGCAGCAACCGGACTGGAAGAGCACCGCCGTCGTCATAACCTGGGACGATTCCGACGGCTGGTACGATCACGTCGCACCCAAAGTCACCAATCCGTCATCTGATGCCCAAGCCGACCAGTACGGCGGACCAGGCAAATGCGGCAGCGGCACGCCACTGCCCGGCGTCGGCGGCAAGCCGGTGAACGGCCGCTGCGGTCCCGGCACGCGTTTGCCCTTTATCGTCATCTCGCCCTGGGCCAAGGCGAATTATGTAGGGCACACGCAGATCTCGCTGGCCAGCGTCGTGCGCTTCGTCGAAGACAATTGGCTCAACGGCAAACGGATCGGCAGCGGATCGTTCGACGCCGGTGCCGGCACGATGAACGGCCTGTTCGAGTTCGACGGCAAAGGCAAAAACGCGACGCTTTATCTTGATCCGGCGACCGGCACGCCGCTGAGCGCGCCGCCTGCCACGCATTGAGACACGCATTGAGAGAGGATGCGACGCGGCGGGCGATGACTTATTGGCACCGGCCTGTTCTGTGCGGCCGGGTGCCGCAATTCCGATAGACTTGCCCGATGAAAGGCCTGTCCGGCGAAGCTCGGATAAGAAATCAGTGCTTCGAAAGACGGCGGCCAGCGCGCCGGCCCTCTTGGGCGATCCAATGCAGCATCGTGAGATCGGCGTCATCGAAGCCTTCGGGCAATCCCCCGCGCATTGCTTCCCGGACGCGCGCCGGAACCGCGCGCGCCACAACGGCATGCGCCACCACGATCGGCGAACACGCAATCGCGTGTACGAGAGTTTCGATATCGGGGCGCTCGTCGGGTGCCATTCTGGATACGCCTCCAGTCCAAGACTCAAACCCGGTCATTCGGAACTGGTTCCTTGTTTGTCGTTGGAGAAAGCCGGGAGGTTCAGTGCGGATTGACGCTCTATCCCGAGGGTGGCTCGCGAAGGGCGGACGATGGGCGGACTTGGGGCAATCTAACGGCACGCCGGTTAATGCCCCGCTATTCTTTGCCGTTTTCCAGGCCTGCGGAGCGGACGAAATCGGCGGAAATGGTTGGGAAATGTTTGCTTTGGACCGGCCGTAAGTGCAGGATATTTTCCGCTTTGCCGCCAACCGGGACAAATGTTCTGCCAAATCAAGGCAATATTGCCGCTCCGGGGTGGCGTTGCCGTCTTCTTGCCCGTACATAGCAAAGTGCAACCACATAGGCCCGTATACGCCCGCGCGATGAGCGCCGGCTGACCCGCGCGCGTTACCGATGGAGTTTCCCATGGCACTTGCGATTGGCGATACCGCTCCGGATTTCGAAGCCGAGACCACTGAAGGCAAAATTCATTTTCATGATTGGATCGGCAACAATTGGGTCGTGCTGTTTTCGCATCCCAAGGACTTCACGCCGGTCTGCACCACCGAACTCGGCACCATGGCGCGGCTGAAGCCGGAATTCGACAAGCGCGGCGTCAAGATCATCGGCCTGTCGGTCGATCCGGTCGCCAATCACCAGAAATGGGCCGGCGATATCAAAGACGTGGTCGGCTTCGCGCCGAATTACCCGATGATCGGCGACACGGACCTCAAAATCTCGAAGGCCTACGGCATGTTGCCGGCATCGACGGCCGGAACGTCCGAAGGCCGCACGCCCAACGACAATCAGACGGTGCGCAACGTCTTCGTGATCGGGCCGGACAAGAAGATCAAGCTCATCCTGGTCTATCCGATGTCGACGGGCCGCAACTTCAACGAGATACTCCGCGTCATCGATTCACTGCAACTCACCGCCAAGCACCGCGTCTCGACACCGGCCGACTGGAAGCCGGGTGAGGATGTGATTCTCGGCGGGGCGATCACCGACGACGAGGCGAAGAAGCTCTATCCGCAGGGCTGGAAGACGCCGAAGCCGTATATACGCGTAGTGCCCCAGCCGAAGTAGCGTTGGATCGGCGGCGAAAAGCCCGTAAATTGCTGCTGGCTTTGAGAGCGCGGCATCTGCCGCGCTCTTGTTTCGAGGACAGCACCGATGAATCCAAACGCCGCATCGCAGCCGCCGTTCGCCGCGTTCCTCGGCATCAAGATCACGCATGTGTCGCCGGACAAGGTCACCGCCGAGCTCGCCGTGCGCGACGACCTCGATAACCGCAACGGCACCATGCACGGTGGCGCGGTGATGGCGCTTGCCGACAATCTCGGCGGCACCGCGACGGTCGCGAACCTGCCGCCCGGCGGCCGCACGGCGACGATCGAAAGCAAGACCAATTTCTTCGCCGTCATTCCGATCGGCGACACCGCCTATGCCGAATGCACGCCGCTGCACAAAGGCCGCACCACCATGGTCTGGCAGACGCGCATCACCCGCGGTGATGGCTAGCTCTGCGCGCTGGTGACCCAGACCCAGATCGTCATCCTGCCGGAGAAGCCGTAGCGGGGATCGGGCGGACCGTTGCGCCGCGTGCGCATCGACATGCCGGCATGAAGAATGGCAATCTCGCCTCTGCCGTAACGCTAGCAATATGAACGGCAGATGGGGGAGGTTCTCGGCTGTGATGATTTTCCAAACGATCGCGCGTGTCGCCGTGCTTTTGCTCGTGCTTGCCGGATCGGCCGCCGCGCAGACCTATCCGGACAAACCCGTGCGCATCATCGTTCCGTATGCCGCCGGCGGCATCACCGACATTCTGGCGCGAGCGCTCGCGCAGCAACTGACCGAGCGTTGGGGCCAGCAGGTCATTGTCGAGAACCGACCCGGTGGCAATTCGCAGATCGGCGCGGAATATGTGGTCCACGCCCCGCCGGACGGCTACACGCTCCTGGTCAGCGCCGACACGACCTTCGTCATGGCGCCGCACCTCTATCGCGAGCGAAAATTCGATCCGCTCACGGACTTCGCGCCCATTACCGGCCTCGGCATCAGCCCGCAGGCGCTGGTCGTGCATCCGAGCGTCCCGGTCAACAGCGTCGCCGATCTCATCGCCTATGGCCGCGACCATCCGGGCGCGCTGAACTACGGCACATTCGGCATCGGCTCGAGCGGGCACCTGAACATCGAGCTCATCCAAATGATGACCGGCGCAAAGTTCACGCCGGTGCATTATGGCGGCGCCACGCCGGCCATCACCGATCTGCTCGGCGGGCATATCCAATTCATGATCGTCAGCGTCGGCCTGGTCGCGCAGCCTTGGAAAATCGGTGCGCTGAAGGTGCTGGCCATCGGCAGCAAGGAGCGGCTCAAGGAGTTTCCGGATACGCCGACTTTGGCCGAGAGCGGGCTGCAGGACTTCGAGGCCGGCTCCTGGTACGGCCTGGTGGCGCCGAAAGGCACGCCGCCGGAGATCATCGCCAAGATCAATGCCGACACCGTCGCCGCTTTCAGCGATGCGGCGTTCCGGCAGAAGGTGCTGGCGCCGAGCTTCACCTACGCGATCGTCGGCAGCCCGAAGGACTTCGCCGACATGATGCAGCGTGAGTCGAAAAAGTGGAAAAAGGTGATCGACGCGGCCAACATCAAGCTCGACTAGCCGTCACCCCTTCGCCTTGTCGGCGCCGATCATCGATTGCATGAGCTGGTCGGAAATCTCGCGCACGGCCCCCGGACCATGGGACAAGAACAGCGTGTTGGTCTTATCCAATTCGCCGATCGATTTGATCGTGTCGAAATATTGCGTGATCAGGACGAGCTGCATCACCTCGCCGGTCGACACGCCGCCGATGACGCGCTGGAACTGCTCGATCGAGCCCTGCAGGCCCTCGATGATCGCCTTGCGCTGATTGGCGATGCCCTGCCCTTGCAGCGCCTTGCTTTCGGCTTCGGCCTCGGCCTTTTTCACCACCAGGATCTTTTCGGCCTCGCCGCGGGCATTGGCGGCCACCTGCTCGCGCTGCGCCGCATTGATGTCGTTCATCGCGGACTTCACCTTGGCGTCGGGCACGATGTCGGTGACCAGCACATTAACGATCTCATAGCCGAAACCGGCCATGTCGGCGTCGAGCTCCTGCTTCACCGCCGCTGCGATGCCGGACTGGCTGGCGAAAACCTCGTCGAGCGTCATGCCGGGAACGTGGCCGAGAATGACCTGCTCGACATAGGACTGAATCTGCTCGACCGGATTAGACAGCTTGTAGAAGGCGTCGAACACTTTGTCGGGGCGGACGCGGTTCTGCACCGAGATCGGAATGGTGACGAAGACATTGTCCTTGGTCTTGGTCTCCATGGTCAGATTGATCTGATTAACGCGCAGGCTGACGCGGCCGGCGATGGCGTCGATGATCGGCCATTTCCAGTTCAGGCCGGCTTCAGCGACGCGCAGGAATTTGCCGAAGCGGGTGATCACCGCCACTTGCGCGGTGCTGATGGTAAAGAAGCTGCCCAAAACCAGCGACAGGATGAAGAAAAGAACGATCGCATAAAAGAACCAGATCACAGCGTCCATGGCGGCCCTTCCTTATTGCCCCTGCCGTATTTTTCGTTCGCGCAAAGCCGGCGGGCTGAATTTGGCGCGGACAAATATAGCGAGTCTTCGGCATTTTGAACGTCGCCGGCCGAAATGACGGTGCGATGACGCGTTGCGCCTTGGTCGGACGAATTCGCAAGAAGGTTCAATCGGTTCGGTAAAACTCGACCTTGACCAGCGACGGCTCGCGATGCCCGGTACAGACCACAATATGCCTGGTCAGCCACGCATAGGGCTCAGCGCTGGTCTGAAAGAACGTCGCGCCGCGGAAATAATAGGCGCCGGGTTCGACCTCTCGGCCAGCGGCAAGCTGTGTCATGATCTCACGCGGTCCATGCCGCAACGCAATGTTGCGTACATCGATGAGCGCGCCGTCCGCGGTCCGCAACGTATAGCGCGCTTCGAGTTCGGCCACGCCGTCAGCGCGGATGATCTGCCAATCGGCGCCGCCGCCCAGTACCGCGCCGCGCATCGCAGGCCCGAAAAATTCACCGCCGGTGATCGGAACGATACGGCGGCGGCCCCTGCCCACGTCGCCAAGGTCAAGCGGCTCGCCCACCGTCACGTGCGCCGCGAACGCGAATTCGAGCCGCGGCGCAGGCAATTCCGGCAGTGCCATTGGCTCCTCCCCTTTGCACATGTATCGTCCGCGAGACTGTCTCACCCCGCATGACGACGAAAGGTCCATCATGGATGTTCGCGCCGCCGTGGCAACCGCCCCCGGCAAACCGCTCGAAGTCACTAATGTGCAGCTCGAAGGCCCGCGCGCCGGCGAAGTCCTGGTCGAGATCAAGGCGACCGGCATCTGCCACACCGACGAATTCACCCGCTCCGGCGCCGATCCGGAAGGGCTGTTTCCGGCGATCCTCGGCCATGAAGGCGCGGGCGTGGTCGTCGATGTCGGACCGGGCGTGACGTCGGTGAAAAAAGCCGATCACGTCATTCCGCTTTACACGCCGGAGTGCCGCACCTGCCCGTCATGCCTGTCGCGCAAGACCAATCTCTGCACAGCGATCCGCGCCACCCAGGGCCAGGGCGTGATGCCGGACGGCACGTCGCGCTTTTCGCTCGGGGGCGAGAAGATCCACCACTATATGGGCTGTTCGACATTCGCCAATTTTACCGTGCTGCCGGAAATCGCAGTCGCCAAGATCCGCCTCGACGCGCCGTTCGACAAGGTCTGCTATATCGGCTGCGGCGTCACCACCGGAATCGGCGCGGTCATCAATACCGCGAAGGTCGAGCCCGGATCCAAATGCATCGTGTTCGGGCTCGGCGGCATCGGCCTCAATGTCATTCAAGGTCTGAAACTCGTCGGCGCTGATATGATTATCGGCGTCGATCTCAACCCGGAGAAGAAAGCCTGGGGCGAACGCTTCGGCATGACGCATTTCGTCAATCCGGCCGAAGTCGGTGGCGACCTCGTGCCTTATCTGGTCAACATGACGAAAAGCGGCGACGACCAGATCGGCGGCGCCGATTACACGTTCGAATGCGTCGGCAATGTCAAATTGATGCGGATCGCGCTCGAAAGCTGCCACCGCGGCTGGGGCGAGAGCATCATCATCGGCGTCGCCGGATCGGGCCAGGAGATCGCGACGCGGCCGTTTCAGCTCGTCACCGGCCGGGCGTGGCGCGGCAGCGCCTTCGGCGGCGCGCGCGGCCGCACCGACGTGCCCAAGATCGTCGACTGGTACATGGACGGCAAGATTCAGATTGATCCGATGATCACCCACACCCTGCCGCTCGGCGAGATCAACACGGCGTTCGATCTGATGCATGAAGGCAAGAGCATCCGCAGCGTGGTGGTCTATTAGGAGTTTAGGGCGCGCAGCGCCGCACTGACACGCGCGAAAACGCCCTCCCAGTCGCGCTTCTCATCCTGCCGGAACAGCCGCGCCGTCGGATACCAGGGGCTGTCATCGCGATCCAAGAGCCAGCGCCAGTCCGGCATGAACGGCAGCAGCACCCAGACCGGTTTCGCCAAAGCGCCGGCCAGATGCACGACGCTGGTATCCACCGCGACGATGAGATCGAGATTGGCGATCACCGCCGCGGTGTCGGAAAAGTCCTTCAACTCCTCGCCAAAGTGAAGGACGTCGCCGCGTGAGCGTAGCGTGGCCGCGTCGGCCTCGCGCACCTCGCGCTGCAGGCTGACGATACGCGCATCGATGCCGGCAAAGATCTGCAGAAAAGCGGCGAGCTCAATCGAGCGGTTGTGATCGTTCTTGTGCGTCGGCCGGCCCGACCAGGCGATGCCGATGTGCGGCCGGCTACCGACGCCGAGCCGCTCGCCCCAATACGCCATCGCTTCCGGCGCCGCTTGCAAATACGGCGTCGTACCCGGCAGCGTGGCGAGTTCGGTGGCAAAGCTGCGCGGCAGGCTCAATAAAGGACAATGCAGATCGAAGTTCGGCAACGGCGCGCCGCGCGACAGAACTTGAGCAACGCCGGGCAGTGTCGCCATCAGCGCGCACAGCGGATCCTGCACTTCGAGAACCACGCACGCGCCGCGCGCCGCGGCCATGGGCGCGTAGCGGCAGAACTGGATCGTATCGCCGAAACCCTGTTCGCCATGCAGCAGGATGGTCCTGCCGGCGAGTTCCTGTGCGCCCGTCCACAGCGGTTGCGAAAAGTCCCGCTTGAAGCCACGATGCTGCTCGGTCTCCCAGCGCCACTCGAACGTATCGAAGCCTTGCGCAAGATCGCCGAGCAGCAAGCGGCACAAAGCGCCATTATAATGCGCGCCGGCGAAATCGGGCCGCACTTCAACCGCGTGCTGATAAGCAGCGAGCGCTTCGTCGAAACGCCTCAGATCTTGCAAGGCGACGCCGCGATTGGTAATCGCCTCGACATAAGCGTCTCGCAGCACGAGCGCGCGATCGTAACTTGCGAGTGCATCGTCAAAGCGCTTGAGCGTGTAGAGCGCATTGGCGCGGTTGTAATGCGTCTCGGCGCGGTTCGGCATCAGCGCCAGCGCCCGATCGTAATCGGCCAGCGCCTCCTCGGCACGCTTCAAGGCGTGCAACGACGCCCCTCGATTGACATAGGTGTCGGCCAGATCCGGCCGCAACGTCAGCGCCCGATCGTAGCTGGCGAGCGCCTCGGCAAAACGCTCCAGCCCATGCAGCGCATTGCCCCGATTGGAATGCGCCTCGGCGAAGTCCGGCCGCAAGGCAAGCGCGCATTCGCAGTTCGCCAGCGCCTCCTCATAGCGCTTGAATTCGCACAGGACGACGGCGCAATTGGCGAGCGCCTCGGGATAGGCCGGCCGAACCGCGAGCGCGGCGTCGTAGCTTTGCAGCGCGCTGTCGAACCGCTTGAGCTCCCTGAGGGCATTGCCACGGTTCAACAGCGCCTCGGCATAGTGCGGCCGCAGCGCCAGCGCGCCTTCGCAGCTCGCCAGCGCCTCTTCGTGGCGCCCCAGCGTATTCAACGCACTGCCGCGGTTCGACAGCGCCTCGGCGTAATCCGGCCGTAGCGTCAGCGCGCGATCATAGCTTGCGACTGCTTCCGCGAAACGCTTCAGGCCGAGCAGCGCATTGCCGCGATTGAGCCAGGCCTCCACATAATCCGGCCGTAGCGTCAGCGCGCGTTCATAGCTTGACAGCGCGTCCTGAAACTTCCCGAGCACGCCCAGCACGATGCCGCGATTGTTCAGCGCGAAGACATTATCCGGGCTCTGCGCCAGCGCGATCTCGATCTGCTGCACCGCTTCCACATGACGGCCGCACTGATGAAAGATCACGCCGAGCAGATGCAGGGCATCGAAGTCGCCGGGCTTGATCGCGAGCGCGCGCCGATAGGTTGCCGCGGCCGCCGCGAACTCGCCGGCCTGCTGCAGTCTAAGCCCTTCCGACACCAGCGCCGCGGCGCCGGCCGCCTCGCGCACGGACGCGGCGTGGTCAGGCGGGGGATATGACGGGGCCGCTTGTGTCATGGGACCGGCGCAAACAGGGCCGTTCATTAACAGGCGGTAGGCGCTGATTCGTCAATTGGCGGGAGCGCTGCGGCCGCCTTCCCGCCGGCCCCTGCATAGGGGAACCATGTTTCCGGCGCAGCGGTTGGCATCCATGCACGGTTACAGCGGGCCGCACCGCCACAGGCGTCGTAATGTTGACAAAAACCCGCACAATCTCGCGCTTGCGCGAAACCGCAGCGCGCTATCACCAAGCCAGAAAGTCGCTGCACACGCCGGCGTCGCGGCAAAGCCGGTACGGCCTCGACTGGATGAATTTCTTTCTGGCCGACATGCAGACCGGCTTCGGCCGCACCGGCGGATTCATGCAATCGCCGCCGTCGCGGGCGCTGCGACCGCACTGATCTGGGTTTTCATTTCCGAAACCAAGCCGGCCAAGTACGACTGACGTCTCAATCAAATATTCTCATCCGCCTTTGATGTTGGCCGCCTTGATGATCGGCCACCACTTCGCGGCTTCGGATTTCTGCAGGGCGCTCAGCGCCTCCGGCGTCTGCTGCTCGCGCGCCGACACCTGCTGGCCGAGCTTGCCGAGCTTCGCCTTCACCTCGAGATCGGCCAGCGCGGCGACGGTCGCGGCATTGACCTTGGCAATAATGTCTTTCGGCGTGTCCTTCGGCGCCCACAGCCCAAACCAGATCGACACGTAGAAACCCGGCAGGCCGGCTTCATCCACAGTCGGCACGTCGGGCATGCCGGGATGGCGCGTCTTTGCCGTCACGGCCAGCGCATTCACGGTTTTGGCCCCGACTTGCGCGACAAAGTTCGAGGACGGCTCGATCATCATGTCGATCTGTCCCGCGACGAGATCCTGCACCGCCGGCCCGTCGCCGCGATAGGGCACGAACTGGAATTTGGTGCCGGTGATTTTCTGAAACGACAGGTCGGCAAGATTGCCGGTCGAGCCGGCGCCGGGAATTCCGGCCGTCGTCTTGTCGGGATTGGCCTTCAGCCAGGCCACCAGATCTCTGATGTTCTTGACCGGCAGCGCATTCTTCACCGCGATCAAGAGCGGCTCGTCGCCAAGCTTGGCGATGGGCGCCAAATCGTTGAGCAAATCGAATTGCAGCGGATAGAGCGCGCCGGAGAGCACATGCGTCGTCAAAGTGCCGATGCTCAGCGTATAGCCGTCAGGCGCGGCATGCACGACGCGTCCGACCCCGATGCTGCCGCCGGCTCCCGCGACATTTTCGATGACGACGGTCTGTCCGAGCGGACCCCGCATGCCTTCGGCCAGAATGCGCGCGAAAATATCGGTGCCGCCGCCGGCCGCGAACGGCACGACCATGGTGACCGGCCGCGACGGGAAGGTTTCGGCGCGCGCCGATCTTGCGATGGCGGGCAGCGCGAGGGAGCCCGCGGCGAGGTGCAGAAACTTACGGCGATGAAACGTCATGATTGCACTGTCAGGTTGGAATTTCGGATTGCGCGCTATTCGGGCTTGAGGTTTGCGAACTTCACCACCTTGACCCATTTCGCGGTATCGGCGGCGATGAACTTGGCGAAATCCTCCGGCGTGTTCGGCGGCATGATGAGGCCGCCGAGATCGGTCAGCCGCCCTTTGACCGCGGGGTCGGCGCTGGCCGCGTTGATGGTCTTGTTGAGGATGTCGATGATCGGCCGCGGCGTTCCTTTCGGCGCACCGAAGCCGATCCAGCCGAAGGCCTCGTAGCCCGGCAGGAATTCCGCCATCGCGGGCACGCCGGGCAGAAAGTCGACGCGCTCGGGTGTGGTGACGGCGAGCGGCTTGAGCTTGCCGTCGCGAATATGCGGCAACGACGACGGCGTGACGTCGAACATCACTTGCACCCGGCCGGCCAGCAAATCGACAAGCGCCGGCGTCGAGCCGTGATAGGGCACGTGGACGAGGTTCACACCGGCCATGTATTTGAACAGTTCCCCGGCAACGTGCTGCGGGCCGCCGACGCCGGCGGAGGCCATGTTGATCTTGCCAGGATTGGCCTTGGCATAGGCGATGAATTCCGGAACCGTCTTCGCCGGGAATGTCGGTAGCACCTCCATGACCAAAGCGACGCGGTCCGTGATCGCGATTGGCGCGATATCGTGCATGAAGTCGAACGGCAGGTTGGGGAACATCGCCTGGTTGATGGTGTTCTGCGAATTGACCAGGAGCAGCGTGTAGCCGTCGGGCGGCGAATGCACGACCGCTTCGGTGGCGACATTGCCGGTCGCGCCGGGGCGGATATCGATGACGAATTGCTGGCCGAGATGGTCGCTGAGATATTGTCCGATCAGCCGTGCAGCGATATCGGACGAACTGCCGGCCGCCTGCCCGACCAGGATGTGTACCGGCCGCGTCGGATAATCGAGCGCCGCTGCGGCCTGCCGCGGCGCCATCTGCGACCAGACGGGCGCGGCCGCTCCGGCCAGCGCGAATTTAATGAAATCGCGACGTTCCACGCTCTCCCCCCAAGTTCTTATAAGGTTCTGCAAAGCCTTGTTGATATCCCGCCTGTGCCGGCGGATTGGGGTTAAGTTTAGCCTGCCGCTTTTGTGTTGCCGAGGGCCAAAAGCGGCGGCGGACGCCCCTGTGGCGTCTTGACGCCGTCCTGCAAGACGCAGCGGTGGCACCTATTTGGCGCGGGTGACCGCGAGCGATTGCTGCAGCCGGGCTTCGCGCAGGAACAAGAACAATCCGGTGGCAACGACGATGCCCGAGCCGATCAACAGGCTGAGCGTCGGGACATCGCCCCAGAGCAGGAAGCCGAACGCGAGCGCCCAGACCAGCATCAGATAATAGAACGGCGTCACTGCCGGCGCCGGCGCAAGCTGCAGCGACTTGGTCCAGAACCATTGCCCGACCGCATTGATGAAGCCGGTGCCGAACAGCAGCGCAGCGTCGAGGAGCGACGGCGTGCGCCAGCCGAAGAACAAGAGAAAGCTGTGAAAGAAAGCGAGCACCGTCAGCATCCACATCATCAGCGTATTGGCCGATTCCGTCCGCGTCATGCCGCGCACCGCAACGGTCACGCTGCCGTACAGCACGGCATTGGTGAGTGCGAACAAGGCACCGAGCGTCAATGTATTGGCGCCGGGATTGGTCACGATCAGCACGCCGAGAAAGCCGACGATAAGCGCCGCGCCGCGCACGACGCCTGCCGGCTCCTTGAGCCAGACGATTGACACCAGCGCGGCGAACAGCGGCGCGGAAAAATTGATCGCCACCGCGCCGGCCAGCGGCATCAGGCTGAAGGCGAGCAGCAGCGCCAGTTGCGAGATCGTTTGCGACACACCGCGGAAGAGATGATCAAGCGGCCGCCGCGTCGCATAGACCGAAAGTCCGGCCGCCGGAAGGATCATCGCGGCGCCGCTGATGAAGGACGTAAACGAGCGCAGGAACAGCACTTCACCGACCGGATATTCGGCCACCAGCCATTTGCTCGCCGCCGAGGCGCCGGCGAAGAAAATGGTGGCGAGAATCATCATAATGATTCCGGCCGGCACATTGTCGGCGCGCGCTGCCGCGACGTCGGACTGTGCAGGCTCGGACGGCGCCGGCTCGGCTTGCGCCGGCTCGGCCGCGCCAACAATCGCGGCGCGCGCAAATGTGCCGGCGTCGGGGTCTTTGCTGGAAAGAGCACCCTGCTTCGTGACGTCGTCCATCCCCGCCTGCACTTGTGATTATGCGCGTTTATGGCGGTCTAGTCCGCCGGCCGCGCTTTGGCAATCGGGCCGCAGCATTGCGGGAAAGGCATGCATGCATGACGGCGATCGGCGCAATGCTGCGCTGCGCGCGGGCGGAACATTTCGCCAACGCCCGGGTTCAGGTCCAGAGGAGCCGTATTTGCGGCTCGGCACAGGAGGGTTCTGCCATGTGCGACTATAGTCTGCATCTGATCGCTTCGCGGCCGGCGAAAGTCGCCGACAGGCTGGTTGCGACCGACTTCCCGGCATCCATCACGCGCGGTTTCACCGAGATCGGGCAACCCGATGTCGCGGTCTGCCTGCTTCCCGGCACCGAAATCGCGTTCGATGACGCCGTCGTCTATGACCGCGCCTTCAGCATGTTCGGCAAAGCGCGGATCGAGCACCGCGTCGCCCGCTTCCGCCAGGTCAATATCGACGATCCGCATGTTCATCACGACGCGCTGGAATTCCCCGGCGGCCAGATCGTGATGGTGACGCGGCTGGTGCCCGGCCAGCCCGCGACCGTGCTGCAGCTGCCGGCGACGCCGCAGGATCAGCGCACGTCACAGACCGCGGAAACGGCGGAGCGCAATCGCGAACTCATCGGCTAGCCGTCGCGGCGCCAACAATGGGCGGCGGCGCCGGTGCCTGCCGCCCTTCAATCGACGCTCTGAACGGTACGGCTATCTGTGGTGATGCCGCAAATAGTCGTGCAGCGATTCGCTGCCGGTCTCCTTGAGCAGCGTCTTCAGCATCATGTCCTTGCGGCGGCCCTTCGCAAAGCCCTCGCCATATTCTTTGCGCAAAGCCGCCACTTTGGTATTGCCGTGTTTTCGTTCGATCCTGCCGCTCTTGTCGCGATGCCGTTGATCGAGGCCGCGTTTGCCTTTGGCCATGCTTTCCTCCTGAAAAATTCTTATCAAAACCGGCCGCCTCATGTTCGAAGCCGAGCGAGCCTAGTTTTTACGAAGCGATACGGCGGCGCAAGCTGGTAAGCTTGAGGCTTCACCTGTTAGGCGCATGCCCGGCAGCGCTCTGACCGAGCTTCTTGCGCCGCCTCGAGGCGGCACATTCATCGGGCCCCTGGCGAGTGACTTTTGCCTCGAAACAGGTATTGTGCGCCCGTCATTTTTGACTCGTCACATATGACCTTGGCGCTCGTAGCTCAGCTGGATAGAGCATCAGACTTCGAATCTGAGGGTCGGGAGTTCGAATCTCTCCGAGCGCGCCATGACCACTTTCAACGCGCTTCACGCCTTATCGCTCGCCGTCATCACGGCATCGAGAAAGCTCCATTTTTTGGTGGTTTCTGGCACTATGGACGGTCGCCGGCCGTCGCCCGCCTTTTTCTGCCGAACTCCCCCTAAGCTACCCCTCGATTGAGTTGGAATCTCCTCGACCGCGCGCGAGGCGCAAATTGGGCGAGTGTCCGGAGTTGAAATCTCCCATGCAGATTCGAATTGGGCGGGCGCCGCAATTAGTGTCCCGTTCCGGGCATCCCTTACCGCTACGCAACCGCGGTATTGCGCGTTAGGGTCTGCCTCACCTCGAAGCCCTCGAACTTCGGGTGTTCGAGATAGAGCGGGCCTGTCGATTCATTGCCGGCGCGTGCATGTGCGGCGCGAAACGCGTCCGACTTGGTCCAGGTCTCAAAGGCACCCTTGCTCTGCCACACCGTGTGCGAGGAGTAGAGGATATGGTCATCGGCCGCAGGCCCCTTGAGAAGATGGAATTCGATAAAGCCTGGAACGCGATCCAGATACGAGTCACGGGAGAGCCACACTTTTTCAAAGGCCTCTTCCGAGCCGGGCTTAACCTTGAAGCGATTCATGGCGATGAACATTTGTCGGTCTCCTCGGTTACTTGGCATCCGCAGTGCGTCTAGGTGCTGCCTTCAGACCTTCATGAAACGTCAGCGAGCCTTTGAAGGTTAAGCCGGGATTCGGCACGACGTCGCCCGCTTGCGTGCTGCAGCACTCGTACTTTGTGTAGTTCACGTTTAGCAGATTATCGACCGAAAATGCAGCCAGCACCTCCGGCGTCACTTGATAGCCGGCGTAGAGGCTGGGCGGTGGACATGGGCTGCTTGGTGCACGGTTGCGAACAAACGTTTGCGGCGACTCGCTTGCGTCGGCTTTTTCGTCGTGATTTCTCGGCAATCTTCATTCTTACAATTCGAAACGACGATTAGAATGCTTCCATTGTTTGTTGTTTTCATTGACTTGTTTTTCCATCGCGCATACTTCGACTCTGTAACGATCAGATTATCGATGTCTCAAACGGACAATCTGATCGTCTCTTGAGTTTACGGCGAATGATTGGGTCCACCCCAACACCCATGATGACGGCAATCGCACCATGAGCAAGGTCGTTGAGTTTCCGCACAAGGCTTCGTCCGACGAGCCGAGACTTCTTGAACTTGGCGAGCGAGTTTTTCTTTGGGGCTTTCGCGCCATAGCCCAGCGTCATCACTGCGGCCAACCGACCCTCGCGGCCATGGAACAGATTTACGCTCAATTTCACGTCGAAGACGCCATTATCCTAATCGACAGGCTCGTGGAAGCCTTCGGCTGCATCGCTCACACGGCAATCGGACTTCACAATCCATGCTGCCCATGCCTTTCGGAAAGCGAAGCCTCGCTGTTACGCGCCATGGCGATGACTCAGTCTTGTGATATTCGCGCAGCCCGGTGGGAGTTCGAGCGCTGGCTTCCGGAATTAGCCGCGGACTGGGTGCTCCAGCCAGCCTACACTATCGGAAGAATGTTCCAGACCGAGGGCCTGTTGTTTCAGCTGCGTCAGGCTCCATTGGCAAAGCCGAACAAGGCTCTCGATGGAAAGATCTGGTCGAGCGGATCGAACGCACGACATTAAAATCGGGCCCCGATTGTTCGCGCTTCTGAAATTGAGTCAGAGCCGCCGAGTCCCTGGCGCTCGGTTTAAGAGGACCCAACTCGCCTCAGGCTCGAGAGCAGACATTCGGCCCGGCGACCCAGTCCCAGTCCGTGGTGGGTCCTGATTTGCCCGCAAGGTGGCCGCGCCACTTCCGGTTGGCCCCCTCACCCAATCACGGACATGTGAGAACGCGCGGCCCAGGCAGTTCAATGCGATCTCGGACGTGAACGGACACCCAAATGAGATGGGCTAAGGCGCCGGCTCTACCTGAAATAGATCGTCAGCGGACATTACCGCATCGTAGCGCCCGCGCTCGTCCAGGTTCTTGTTCATCGGGCCAAGCTTGGCAAGCGCCGACATCGGGATCGTGTACTTGAATCCGGGCCCGCCTTGGCGCGGCCGGATCACGATCACAGCGGCGTCACCCGCAGGTGCTTTCTCCGGCGCGATCGTCAACGTGCGCTGGCCGACCGACGCATAAGTGGCAATGGCAATACCATCAGCAAAACAAGCACATGGCGAACTGTCGCTGTCATAATAGAGAATGGTCAGTTCACGCGGCTTGGCGTTAAGGCGCTTCACCGCGTCCAGGCCAATCTTGATTCCGAGAGGTATGAACGAACCGAAGCCACCGTGCACGCGTGAACCGAGCTTAATCCACTCCTCCGGTGTTTCGGCTTTGCTTGTTAGCGGCAAGCACACAAGCAGTAGGACGATAAGAATTCGCTTCATGTGCCAACAATCCTATCCCTGTTGGAACTTATTCTCCTTACGCGCCAACTTCGATTTGCACCGTCACTGCACAACATACCATAACGTCGCGTTGTACATATCCGTTTGGGCGAGGTTCGGCGTCGCTGACGGCGACACGGCGTGGTCAATGACAAGCTGCATTGGCCCCGCCTTGACAATCGGCACTTCGGCCACGCCATCGCTATCCGTCGTGAACCGAGGAATGTCTGCCTCGGGAACGGCCGTAAGACCATCGCCGCGCTCAATCTTGCCGCCGGCAAGAGGTTTGCCGCGAAACAAGACTCGCAGACGCAGTGTTTGCCCAGGCTTAACCGTCAGCGGATCGGACAACGGGACAATTTCGAGTTCGTGGCCGAGCACCTTGTCCCACGGCGCACCGGCGCCGGTCAGCGCCTTGCCGAATTTGACGGACCAGAGCGTTTCGAGCGCGTCAGGCACCTCGCGGTTGGTTGCATTGCGGTAACCGTCAGCGGTCTTGATCCAGTACCCGTTGTCGTAGCGCACGGCGAGCAGCGTGTGGCCGTCATCGTGAAAGGGCTGCGTCTCCACCACGAACCATTGGCCGTCTTGCGTGGTCGTGAGGCCCTTGATCAGCGACTCTTGTCCGCCTTTCCTGATCGCAAAGATGTCGATGATCTTGTCTGCCACAGTTGGCGGGCGATCGTAGGGATGACCATAATTCACGACGGCGCGCCGAGCATCGGCCGGGCCGGCAAGCGTGATCCAGATATCGTGCGCCGAAGCGACGCTTGCGCCCAACAAGATCCCAACGACCAAGGACGAAATAGCGCGCGATGATGCCATTTTTGCTCCTAATTAGTTGGCGGCGAGGGCCACGCCTGAGGTTGGGATGCGATAGGTGAAGCCGCCAAGCGCCGTCCACCGCGGTGCCGGCGCGGTGTAAATGTCAGAGGAGGATGCGCCGACGACGGGGCCGGTCAGATTGAACGCGAACTCGCTGAGAACGCTGCTCGGATACCAGATGGCCTCGGTGAACACGGTCCAGCCGTTGGGCCACGAATAATTCAACCGGCCGGTTACGCGCTGATATGGAGAAGCCATGAGCGCGCCGTCCTGCGTCAGGTTCTGGTGGCCAATGAACGAAACGAATGCCGACCCCGACAACCGTTCGGCATTGCGCATCGCCACACTGTAATCAACGCCGACATTTGCCGTGTAGAGTGGCACGTTGGGGACGTAGAATGACGGCGCGCTGTTGATCAGTGTCGCGACCACCTCGCCGTAATTGGCGAACAGCGAGACATTGTTTGCGGTATTGTTGACAACGTAGTAGCTCGCATCGAGATCGTAGCCTTGCCGATCCGCCGCCCCGAGGAATGTCTCGGGGAGACCCGGCGCCGCTTGAAACGCCTCGTTTTGCGAATGCGTCCAATAGACATCGGTGTGGAATACGAAATTGCCGATATTCAGGTGCGTGCCGACCTCCTTGCTCACGACCTTGAACGGTTGGATGGTCGTGTTGCCCAGGAGTTCGGTCGCGGCATCTATGCTGCGGAAGCCTTCACCGTAATTCACATAGACGTCCCACCATTTGACTGGAATGAAGGTCACGGCCGCTTTCGGGCTCCAGATCCCCGGGGCGAGGTTTGTCGAATCGCCTGGTGTGAGACTGTCCCTCACTCTATAATCAAATTGATCGAAGCGTTCGGCGCCGGTCAGCTTCAGCCAGGAAACCGGCTTCCACTGGATTTGGGCGTATGGACCAATATCCGACTCGGTATCGCCAATGGCCTCCGCGTAGGGGCCGTTGACAACCCGCCCGATCGTCGGAGCCTGGAGTGCGCTGATGAAATCGGTGCGCCACTGCGTGCCGACAAGGAGCTGCCAGCCGGTGCCGTCCCCCGTTTCTTCGGTCCAGACCTTGCGAATGCGACCGCCGACGGTCGAACGTTCGTCCTGCTGCCAGCGCTGCCCCGATGACGTGCCGAAATCGGCGAAGCGATTGAAGATGTCATGCGTCGTGTACAGCATGGCGGTGAAGTTCTGATCGTCAGGACCCGCCGCATAGTTCGCCGTCAGGTTCTCATAATACTTGTTGCCGCCGTCGGTCCCATCGACGGCGGCGCGGGGTGAAAGCGTGCCCTGCTCGACGGCATCACGGTTCAGATAGCCCGGCGCGCCAAACGTGGTGCCATAGGCTTGACCGCGTATCGACAGCGTGCCGTCGCCAAGCTGAGTCGTTATCTTGTTAAACGAATTGTAGTTGCTGTCGAAGCTGTTATCCCGATAACCATCGGTGTGGTAGCCCTGCTCGACAAAGAACGGCTGATAGCTGCCGCCCTCGCTGCTGTAGGTGCCGACTACACGCGCCGTCCCGAAGGAGCCGCCCGACGCGCCGATGCTGGCAAAGGGCTCTGAATTTTTCGTTGTGATATTGACGCACCCGCCGAGGTTGGAATCGCCGCACTCGACATCGAACGGACCACGGACCACTTCGATGCTCCGAACTGTCTCGGGCAGGAGGATGTTCAGGTCCGCATAGTTCGGCGTATGGATCGAGGAAATATCGTTGACCGGCACGCCGTCGATGTAATAGGCGATATCTCTGCCGTGCTCGGCATTGGTATAGCCACGCATCGACAACCCGTAACCGATGGCGCCTTGTCCGTAGTTGGAAACTTCGAAGCCCACCAGTGGCCGAAAGATGTCGCCATAGCTTGCGATCGGCGTTTGCATGATTCTTCGCGAATCGATGGTGCTGCTGTTGGCGGGAAGCGCTGCACCGGCGGTGGAGAGAGCGCCCATGCCGACTTCTGCGCTCGTCTGAGTAGCTTGCGGCTGGGGTGGTGATGCGGCTGGTGATTGGTTCCGCGCAGCGGATGCGGCGGGCCGCCGGGAGGACTTTTTCGGGATCGGCTGCCGGATGTTAATCGTCGGAAGAGGCGTGCTCCGCTGCGGCGGCTGATCCGCGGTTTGCGCTATCGCGGGTAAACTCGCCGGGACAACTTGAGACGCAAAAACGATAACCGCTCCCACGGCGGCCCACACACCCACCCGCGACGACATCGGATGCCCCCTGCATCAGGGGGGAGACCAACTTCCACAGCATCTCTATGCGCAACAAACGCTTCGCGACTTCATTGCTGACGCAGTCGTACTCCCCAGGCTTTTTGCCGGTCAGTCTGACCGGCAAAAAACATCATGGACTCCGGAGTATGACGATGTCAATAAAAGTGCATACTGAAGTACGCGAATACTATAAAAACCGCATACTCGTCGTCTCACGCCGTGGGAGCGATTCAGTGTCCCGAACCCGCTTATGGATCGTACTATGCGTCGAGGTTTCCCCGGCAACGCAGGTGCCCAAGATGTGCTAGAATGCACGCGCGCAACCGGAGTAGAAGTAATGCAACGCCTCACTTCGTTCATAGCGGCCGGATTGCCGCGCACAGTCGCAAGCAGGTCAACTCGCGCTAGTCAAAGAACGTTCCGCTCCCCCACGGTATAACGCCCCTATGTCAGCGTAGGGTCGATGCGGATGAAAACGTTTCAGGTCGTCGGCTCGAAGAACACTTTTGCCGAAGGGCCGCCCTGTACCGAATTTTGATTCACAGATCAGGCTGTTCGGATTGCGAAGTTCTGTATTTTAGGCACAGAACCTGAATGAAACTTCTTACCGCACCAAACATCGGGCTCCCTGCGCATGACATCGTGACGATCCGGCAGCCTTGACCGACGGCTTGGCAGCTCTGCAAGCCATCATGACAAGTTGGATTTCGCAACCGACAGTCGCCTTGATCAAATGGCGAAAAGCACGAAACTCGCCGTGCTAAAACAGCCCAACAAGTCGCGCGACGCAAAGAATTGGCTCTTGACTGAGCCCGGAAGACGGACCCATGATGCCCGCGGTGGTTCCCGTAAGGGATCAAAAGGGAACGCGGTGCGCATGTATACGCATGCAATGCCGTGGCTGCCCCCGCAACTGTAAGCGGCGAGTCTTTTGGCCGATTATGCCACTGGAAGCAGTTTGCTTCTGGGAAGGCGGCCAAAGGCAACGACCCGCGAGCCAGGAGATCTGCCACCGGCAACGAGTCACGCGCGAACGCGTCGGGCGGGGTGTCCTGATGTCAGTTTGAGTCCGGTTTGTTTGCGGTCCGCCAAGGGGCGAATGGGACCCGCAATCAGCCGAAATCGCGGTGACAGAGTCATTCTTCGCCGCTGGTGCGTGACGTGTCTCCTTTCAGCCATTGTGGCCGCGAGAGCGGCCGCTCGTCGTTAATTCGTTCTCTTCTGATCTCTACATCAGTCATTGCGGTTGCCGCGTTGGGCGCGGCTTCGAGCAGAGCTCAGACTGCGCCACAGCCGACACAACCTGCCAAGGATGAAAAGAAGCTTCCACCGATCAGTATTTCGGGGAAACGATCGACCCAGCGCGGCAGACTAAACAAGCCGCGCACGGAGGCCGTCATTCAATCGTCGCCGAATTCGGAGGCGACGCCGCCGTCGCCGGCACCGCCATCGCAGGTGCTGGCGGGCGCGGCCATGACGCCGCTCAACAGCGTTGCCACAAGCGCGAGCCGCCTCGGCCTCCCGGTGATCGAGACGCCGGCAAGCGCCGACATCGTCGACAAGCAGACAATTCAAGACCAAGGCTACCGGACCACGACCGACACCGCGCAAGGCGCAGTCGGAGTATTGGCCGGCGATTCCGCTGGCGCGCCCGCAAACTTTTCGATGCGTGGCTTTTCCGGCTCTGAAGTGAACACGCTTTACAACGGCATCTGGACCGGGCCATCCGATATTACCGCGCGCTGGATGGACACCGCCAATCTCGATCAAGTCGAGTTTCTCAAAGGCCCGTCGGCTTTGATGTCGGGCCTGAACGCGATCGGCGGATCGGTCAATTATGTGACCCGGCAGCCGACAACCGGGCCGGTGCAAAACGAAACCGATCTCTCGGTAGATTCGCAGGGGACTATGCGTTCACATTTCGGCTCCGGCGGCAGCACGCCGGTGCAGGGTCTCGATTATCGCTTCGACGCAACCGGCTCGAAACTGGACAGCTTCATCAACGGCGATTTCCGCGACCTGACGGATCTCTCGGCGCAGTTCAATTATCGCGTAAACAGCAACTTCAAGACCTTCGCCGCGGTCGAATACAAGAAGGATTCCGGCCACGCCTACTGGGGCACGCCGGTGGTGCCGGCCTCCTTCGCCGGCCCTAACGCCATCAACGGCGTGGTGTCGGGCAGTGCGGTCAATACATTCACGGGCGCTACCATTGCGCCGGTGACGATCGACTCGCGAACGCTGACGACGAACTATAACGTTGCCGACAATTCGACAGGCGCACAGGATCTTTGGCTTCGCAGCGGATTCGAGTGGTCGCCGCTCGGGAATGTCACGGTGAAAGATCAGTATTATTACTATCAAGCCCGCCGGAACTGGGTCGACAGCGAAACCTATGCCTTCGACGACGGGTCGGTGCCCGGCAGTTCGCTCGGCACAAATGTGATCGACCGTGACCGCTTTTTCGTGACGCACGACCAGCACATGATCGGCAACAATGCCGATCTCACCTGGGACGCGAACTTCTTCGGCATGGAAAACCGCTTCGCGGCACAGCTTCAGGCAAGCCGAAACTGGATCACCTTCGTCGAGGAAGGCGGCGACGACACTTTTCCCGCCGACGCGGTGGCAGTGGTCGATCCGATGCCGGGGCTATATGGGCTGGAATCACCCGACACCCGCAACAGTCGTCTTGACGATCTCGCCGCATCCTTCGAGGACCGTCTCAAGATCACCTCGCAATTCTCCTTGATCGGCGGCGTCCGGCTGGAAGACTTCAGACTGGCGCGCGACGGCTCCAATTTCGACGGTAGCATTCCCGACGGACTGCCCTTCACCAAGAATTGGGCGCCGGTATCATACCGGGCCGCCTATACCTACGAACCGATTCCGAATCTGACGTTCTACAGCATGTATGCGACGGCTTACGATCCCGCCGTTGCCGGAATCTTTTCGATCAATCCGACAACCTCCCTGCAATTGACCAGCGCACGCACCTACGAAACCGGCGCAAAGCAGATCCTGTGGGATGGAAAAGCGGAGTGGACGGTGGCCCTCTACGACATACGTCAGCGGAATGTCTTCGTGCCGGTCAGCGTGACAGAGGACGATCTTGCTGGCGAAGTGTCTACGAAAGGTGTCGAACTAGCCGGTGCTGTGCGGCCAGTCGAGGGCCTCAAGCTCTGGGGCAATGCCGCGTTCAACCGGTCGCGTTTCGATAATTTTGACATCTGGACCGGCAACACGCCACCGAATGTTGCGCCGATCATCGTCAATGCCGGGGCGTCCTATCGCTTCGAGCATTGGCGCTGGCCGGTCGAGTTCGGCGGCTCGGTACGCCACGTCGGCAATCGCTATCTCGAACAGGACAACCTTACGACCTTGGACGCCTATACGACGGCAGATGCTTTTGCCTTTGTCGACATCCCTGGTAGGGATCTGCCCTGGCGTACCCTCGATACTCTCCGCGTCACTTTCCGTGTGCGCAATCTGACTAATGCGGTTTATGCCGCATGGTCCGACACGACGTATCCCGATCAGATCTTGCTCGGTGCGCCGCGCACCTACGAGGTTGCTGCTTCGGCCAAATGGTGAAGCTGGGCTCGGTGATGGCATGATGCGCGCACTCATTCTGCTGCACCGCTGGCTGGGCGTAGCATTCTGCCCGTTATTCGCAATATGGTTCGCAAGTGGCGCGGTGATGCACTTCGTGCCGTTCCCAGCACAAACCGAAGCGGAGCGCCTCGCCGGATTGGCATCCCTGGACCTTCCGCCGGGTATTCGCGGCCCGGCGCAAGCGGTCAGCGCAAGCGGGATGACCAGCGTCTCACGCTTGAGCCTGTTCCTCCGCAGCGACGGACCAGTCTATTTGATCTCCGGATCGGGGGGTGTCGTCGCCCTTTTTGCCGCTGATTTGTCGAACGCGGCGGTACGCTCGCCCGCTTTAGCGCTTGCGATCGCCAAAGACTTTGCGAACCATCGGGAATGGGACAATTCTTCGGCGACCGTCGTCGGGTTAAAAGCTTACGACCAATGGACGGTAGCGAGCGAATACAACCGCGACCGCCCGCTTTATCGAGTCGCGCTGCACGACGAGCGAGGGACCGAGCTTTATGTTTCGAGCGCCACGGGCGAAATCGTGCTGGATACAAATCTGCGCCAACGCACCTGGAATTACGTCGGTAGCATCGCACATTGGATTTACCCGACCGTGCTGCGGCGCCATCACGTCGCATGGACTTGGCTTGTCTGGGGACTCTCTTTCCTTGCGTTGATCGGTGCTTGTGCTGGCGCTCTGGTCGGTATGCTTCAGCTCATTGGCGGAACATCGTCGCACTATCGCGGCTGGCAGCTGTGGCATTACCGCCTTGGGCTCGCTTACGCACTTTTCCTGCTGAGCTGGCTTCTCAGCGGGTTTCTCTCGATGGACGACGGCACTTTGTTTTCGACCGGTCGCCCGACCAGGGCGGAAATTGCTGCCGTCATTGGCAGGCCAAATTGGAGTTCGTTGCCGCCCGACGAGTTGGCGCACCTGAGTCCACAAACCGTCCAGACTGAATGGTTCGCTTTCGGGGGACAGATCTACCGTCGCGAACGCACGGTATCCGGCTCGCAAAAGATAGCTACTGGCGGTTCTCGCGACCCGCCATCGAGAAGCGCGTTCCTAAAAGCAGCCGAAGTGAATGCCATCGGTGAAAGCCTTGGCCACGATTGCGAACGCGCAGTCGTTGGTCGGGCCGATAACTACGCACCGGCCCCGACGACGGCAGGGGCGCCGGTTTATCGCCTGGCTTGTGATAATGACTGGTTTTATATCGACGCTTCGGACGGTGCATTACTTGCGAAGCTCGATTCCTCTCGTCGTGCTTATCGCTGGCTCTTTGAAGGTCTGCACACGCTCGATTTTCCGGCTTTGACTGCGCGACCCGAGGCTCGGAGATTCTTGATTATCCTCCTTTGCACCGCCGGATTCGCCTTCAGCGTGACCGGTATGATGATCGCTTACCGCAGAGTCACGTCGCCTTATCGGCGTACAGAAACGAGCTAGCGCTTTTTCGCGTCTACGGCAGAGCGGTGGATCCAGGCGGCGGCTTCCGGCGCCTTGAATCGCTGCTGTTGAAAACCATTTCTGGTCGTCGGCCCGAAGAACATTTTTTACCACTGGCAGATGCTTCCAAATGTCGCCCATGAATTACGATCTGCCCTCTGGGGGTCTTTTCCTTTCTTCTGATCGTCAAATCCAACAGCGTGTGACGGCGCTAAGCTGAGATACTTCAAGCCGTCTTGGACCTAGATTGAGCCGGGCAAAAAGGCAGTTCGTGCTTTGACCGCATCGGAAATCTCCTCGACCGGCGCGCCGTATAACCGCTCCAGTTCAGTGCGGACGAGAACTTCCCCGGTCGGCCCCTCCCCGAGCCGTTCGCCATTGCGTATCAGAAAAGCACGATCTGCCGCACGCATCGCGTGATTGGGATCGTGCGTGGTGAACAGCACGCCGTGGCCGGCAGCCGACAACTTTCGGATTTCCCGCATCACCCGCCCCTGGTTGCCGAAATCGAGGCTTGCGGTCGGCTCGTCGAGGATGACGTAGCGGGGCTCCTGCGCGAGCGCGCGCGCGAGCAAGACCAATTGGCGTTCGCCTCCCGAAATCATCGTGTAGGGCCGCTCGCTTAAATGTGCGATTCCCAAGCGCTCGAGCATTTTCGCGACCATTTCGCGATCCGCGGTCGTCGGAGCGTCGAAGAGATTGTTGTGTGCCGTCCGGCCCATCAGCACGATGGCTTCCACGGTGAAGGCAAACGTGGCGACATGCGATTGCGGCACATAGGCCAATAGCCGTGCACGCTCGCTGCTCGAAAAATCGGACAATTCTCTATCACCGAGACGGACCCGACCCGACAACGGCGGCAGCAACCCGAGCAATGTTTTGAGAAGCGTGGTCTTGCCGCCGCCATTTGGCCCGAGGAGCGCGAGCACTTCGCCCGGCGCGAGCGCGATATTGAGGCGGCGGCCGACCACGCGGTCACGGTATCCGATGGTGAGATCGTAGCCGCGGAGTATCATCGGCTTAAGACCATGTTTTCGAAACGCCCGCGAGCAGCCAGATGAAGAACGGCGTGCCGACAAAAGCGGTGAGAATGCCAAGCGGAATCTCGATCGCGGAAACGGAGCGAGCAATCGTGTCGATCACCAGCAGGAATCCGGCGCCGAGCAAGGCCGCCGCCGGAATGAGCCGTCCGAAATCGGGACCGACAAGCGCGCGTGCGATATGCGGCACGACCAGACCGACCCAGCCGATGATGCCTGCCGTTGCGACGCTGGCCGAAGTAACAAGTGTTGCCGCCGCGATCACGGCCACGCGCAACGGAACCACGGGGAGCCCGAGCGCCCGCGCTTCCTCATCCGGCAAAGAAAGCACATTGATGCGCCACCGCAACGCCGTCAGGATCAACACGCCGACCACAACCGGGCCGGACAAGGGAATGAGATCGGCTGGGCTCATGGCGGCAAGGCTGCCAAGGAGCCAGAAAGTCATGGCCGGAAGCTGGTTGTAGGGATCGGCAAGATATTTCACGAGACCGACGCCGGCGCCAAGCAGCGCGCCGATGACAACTCCGGCCAGCACAAGCACCAGAACCGGATCGCGGGCGCGCACTGCCGAGCCAATCGCATAAACTGCCGCGACGGCGATAATCCCGCCCAAAAAAGCAAAGGCCTGAATTGCGAAAACGCCGAGCGAGAAAACGATTCCGAGCACCGCGCCGAGCGCAGCTCCCGACGATGCCCCAAGCAAATCGGGCGAGACCAGCGGATTGCGGAATAGGCCCTGAAACGCCGTGCCGGCAACCGCCAATGCACCGCCCACCATCACGGCGGCGAGGACCCGCGGACCGCGAACGTGCCAGATGACGTCAGCCGCCGCAGGCGAGACATCGGAGGCGTGGCCGGTCAGTTTTGCGGCGAGCACACCGACGACCTCGCTGGGGCTGATCGGATAACGCCCGACCGCGAACGCGACCAGAAGCGCGACGATCAGAACGGCAAGCGCAGCAAGCTGTCCCAGGACCGATGAGCGAGTCATGCTCGCACAGTATCAAGCGCGGCCGCCAAGGATAGCGTCGATTTGGCCGTCGCTCGGCGCCACGTGGTAAAAACGCTGGAAAAAATCGCGCGTGATTGGCCGCAAGTCTTCCGGAAACTGATCCGGATAGAGGACCTTGGCGAGCCACCAAAGACCCACAAGCCGATTGACCGACGGCGGAAAATCCACCCAACCGAATGGCAATCGCGGCGACAGATAGACGTGGCCGGCCTGCACCGCCTTGACCGGTGCCCAAGCGGCGTCGGTTTTTACGTTCGCGGCAAAGGCTGGCTCGATCGTGACGATGATATCCGGATTCCAGGCCAGCACCTGCTCCAGCGAGACTGTCGCCATGCCACCGCGCCGCTCGCCGGCGACATTGCGCGCGCCGAGAAACTCGATGGTCTCGACATTGATCGAGCCGGCCTGGCCCGTTTCGAGCCCGTTGGCTCCGCGGCCGTAATAGACGCGCGGCCTCTGCGCATCGGGAATCTTGTCGATGCGGGCTTTGATCGTTGCGATCGTGTGTTCGGCATAGTGCGCGAGATCCTCGGCCTGCGCTTCGCGGCGGGTGAGCGCGCCGAGCTTGCGATAGGTCTGCGCGCAGGCAGCGAAACGGCCGTCGAGAAGCGCGTAGGGAATCCCGGCCTGCTCTTGTATCCGGTTGGCCAGCGACACATAGGTGTCGTTGATTGTTCCGACGTCGAGGATCAGGTCGGGCTTGAGCTTCAACAAAGTCTCCAGATCGGTGGTATTGCCACGTCCGGTAAGCCGGCCGACGTCCGGCTTGTCGCAGGCGCCGGCGCCGAGAAACCGGCATTGCTCG